>Ga0160429_1000203_pt1 | contig 71620 bp, 68 predicted proteins | sample SolpanmetagenomR_FD_108199 | JGI IMG/M metagenome (GOLD analysis project Ga0160429, IMG submission 108199) | Solar panel surface microbial communities from Lawrence Berkeley National Laboratory, California, USA - R | ecosystem: Engineered > Built environment > Solar panel > Unclassified ... | reverse complement strand
TTGCTGCCACCGTTCGACTTGCATGTATTAGGCCTGCCGCTAGCGTTCATCCTGAGCCAGGATCAAACTCTCCATTGTAAAATTTCCTACACCCATGCGAACATGAGCTGATGTCGAGTGCTAATCCGACTCGTATTAACGAGTTCAATTTCAATGTTACACTTCTGCTTACTTTCGTAAGCATACTTACCATTTGTCTTTTCCAGTCATTCAAAGAACGTTTGTTGCTTCCAATTGAGGCAACATGGTGGGCTGTGTGACGAACCCTTTTTTTCGCTTGCAACCCCCTGTTTTAGTTGGGAGTGCAAAGGTACGAGAAATTTTTTATTTTGCAAGTTTCAGAGTGAAAAACTTTTCAGTATTTTTTGTCTGTGGCTTGCTGCGGTAGCTTCCAGTTGAAGCGTACTGCAAAGGTAAGAAGTTTTTTCTGATTTTCAAAACATAAAGGAGAAATTTTTAAGTTTTCTCGTTTCGTTTTGTCAATCGAATCAACTTCGATTAAGTTGATTTTACAAGCTAACTAGCTGTTGATTAGAGAGCTACTTTGCAGTGTTTCCAAACGCTTATTCTGTTTGGGAGTGCAAAGGTAGTGCTATTTTTTGACTTTCCAAATTTAAGGCGAAAAAAATTTACTTTTTCCAACCTCTTCTTCAGCGTTTCTGATGAGCCGTTTGTGGAACGGGGTGCAAAGATACGCCGAGGAGTTTTAAATTGGCAAAAGAATTTTCCGAGTTTGTGGCTCTTGGTTCTTTTTGTCACCCTCGTCCAGTTGAGTTGGGAGTGCAAAAGTACGGCGCGGGCGATGCGCTGACAACTGGCGCTTTGCTTTTGCCGTAGACCTTGGCTTCGTTTGGCGAGGTGGGCGGCCGGGGGTTAGTTAGCAGTCAGCTGGTTAGCCAACCGGAGAATTTTAGAAAAAATTCAGGGCTGAGGGTCTTTTTCGAAGAAAAGGGTGAGGTTGGGGTGGTAACGGCGGGGACGATGGGCTTCGTACTGGTAAAAAACCTGGCCTAGCTGGGCGAGGAAGGGCTCGCCGATGGTGTCGTATTCATAGGTAGCGTCGTTAATGATGCCATCCTGGTTGACGTAGAGGACGGCGCTGAGGAGGAATTCGGACTGGTGGAGGGAGTCAGCGAAGTAGGCGACGTCGGCCAGGTAGCCGTGTGACATGCCCACAATGTTGAAGATGCGAAGGCCGGGCTGGGGCTGAGCCTCGGGGCGGCGGCCGTAGTAGAGGTACTTTTTGTAGGCGTCGAAGTACTTGGGGGCGGCGTAGGGGGTGAAACGGGCGGCGTGGGGCGTGAGGTGGAGGTACTGGCGCAGAAAGGCGTAGTCGGCAGACGTAAGGTGGGCGCGCTGGGCGGCGGGGATGGCCTCAGGGAAGAGAGCGGTTTGAAGCAGGGCGGTGATGTCGGGGAGCGGAAGGTTGTTGGCGGTGGTGAAATCGTAGGGGCGGTGGATGATTTTATCGCCGACTTTGTAAGCACGCCCGGCGAAAACGGGACCTAGGGGCGGGGCAGGCGTACGGGGGTTGGTTTGGGCAGGCTGCTTATAGATAGTGTCGCCGGCGAGGGTATGGAAGGCGATGGGGTTGGTGCGGCGGTTGGCGGCAGTGTCGCAGGGGGCAAAGCGGCGCACGATGCGGCTGCCGGGGTAGCCGAGCTGCTGAAGGCGGTCGTTGATAGTTTTTTGGCCCAGGAACTCGTAGAGGCGGTTGTAGGCGAGGTTGTCGCTGACGAGCAGCATCCGCTTGATGTAGTTGCCGACGGTGGCTTGGCGGTCGGAATCGGCAGGGGCGGCGAAAGGGATGGGCGTTTGGCAGCGGCCGGCGGCGCCGGTAGACATTATCGTGCTCCTAGTAATAGGTGCGGGCAGTGTGTGCAGCTTTTCGAGGGCTAGCAGGGCTACGGGCAGTTTGACGAGGCTGGCGGGGTTGAAGTATTGGCGGGGGTTGAGGTGGTAGGTGTGCTGGGTGAAGTGCGGCACGTTTTGGGCATCGCGGTTTATCTGGGTGTAGATGAGCTGGAGCTGATAGGTGGCGGGGTGGCTGAGAACTTTGGCTAGGGCGGAGTTGGTGCGCAGGAGGCTGTCGAGGAGGGGAGAATCGGGATATTGGGCGGTTTGGGCTTGAGCGCGGGTAGTTAAGAGTAGAGCAAGGAGGACTAGGATAAGCTTCATAGATGCGAGCGTTTTCATACAGTATATAATAAGGAAGGCCGTGATAGTTTTTATCACGGCCTTCTAATGTGGTGCCTCACGAAAAACCTATGGGGCTGGCCCCCTCTCCTCAGCAAAGAGGAGAAGCCACGGCAGCGTAGAGCGTTTGATGGCTTTACTTCTCCCCTACCCTATTGAGTTTGCTTATGTTGATAGCAGACGTATTCTGACGTAGCTGCGAACTGCGCGCGCACTCGAACTACAAGGCCCAAGCTATTTGCTGAGGAGCATTTTGCGTTTGGCTAGGAGGAGGTTGCTATCGGTTTGGCGCCAGTTGTAGCCGGTGCCGAAGGGGAGCGGGCGGGCGCGGTGCAGGGTGTCGTGGTAAGCGGTGGTCAGCTCGGGCTGGTACTGCTTGGCGAAGAGGTTAATGGGGCGGCGATAGGTACCGTAGTAGGTGAACTGCCAGTTGGCTTTCGGGAAATACTTCATGGCCACGCCGCTGTCGTCTTGCAGGAGGTAGTTGCTGCGCTCCAGAACTAGGTTGCGGATTTTGGAGAAGTAGCTCTTGTGCATGAGGTAGGTGGCCGATTTCACGTAGGTGGTGAGGGGGCCAAGACTGCGCACGTAGGCTAGCGGAGCATTTTTGGTGGTGAGCTTCCAGTCGCTGAGGTCGGCGGAGAAATAGTAGATGGTTTTCTCAGAGCCGTCGGGGGCTTGCAGCTTTAGCTCGGCGCCGGGGATGACTTTGGAGCCGGGGGCGCGGGTGGTGTCGGTAACTTCGCGGAGCTGGCCTTGAGCGTCGAGCTGCACGGGGCGCACGGCCTGCACGTGGTTGCCGGTGCGGGCAGCGAAGAGCATGATGAGCGGCACGGCCCCGTCGAGGTTCACCGATTTGAGGTCGATGGCCATGTCGTTGGTGCGGAAGAAACTGAAATTCAGCACCGACCAGAGCGACTTTTTGACGGCGGGCAGGATGGCGGGGTTGGCCAGGTTTTCGCGGCTGGGCACGCTGCCCACCGGCTCCAGGCCAAACATGACGTAGGTGCTGGCGGTGGGGAAGAGCGTGTACGCGTTCAGGAAATCGGGGCCGCTGAAGGGGTAGAACAGCGTGGTGGTGGCCTGCCGAACCGAGTCGAGCTCGGTAGCGGCCCACTTGTTCATGGGGTCGGTATGGGTGGTGCGGTATTTGGCCCAGCTTTTATCCTGGTCTTTGGCGAAAGCCTGCCAGGTGGGCTGGGCAGCTAGCGCGGCCAGCGGAGTTTCGGCTTTGGGTGGGAGGCCGGCGAGGTAGGCGGCTACGTTCTGGACGTTGGCAGTATCGGGGGCGAGGGCTTTGGTAGGAGGGCTAGCGGCAGATGTCGCGCTATCGGGAGTAGCGGGCCGGGGTGTGGGGCGAACGCCGGCTACCTTGTTGGCCGTATCGGCCATGGTTTCGGTAGTAGTAGCGGTTTGCTGCTCGGTAGTAGAGCCCGAGCAGGCGGTGAGCAACGCGACGGCCGACAGCAGCGGCAGCAGAGAAAGGCGCATTAGTAAAAAGCAGAGCTAGGGTGCCCGGCTGCTTATGGTTGGGCTAGCCGGGCAAAGAATGACGGAAAGAACAGTAAATCAGCAACTAGGCCGGCCGGGGCGCGGGGCGCAGCTTATGGGCTGCAAAATAAACCACCAGGCCCGCCACCACGGTATAAAGACCGTAGAGCGACTCGGTAGGCTTGCCCTTAATGATGGAAACGAGCGTCCAGCCGCTAAGGGCCAGGAAAAGCAGCGGCGTGAGCGGGTAGCCCCAGGCGCGATACGGGCGCGGTAGTTCGGGCTGCCGCCAGCGCAGCACAAATACCCCCAGCACGGTGAGGAATGTGAATAGGTTCAGCACGAAACCGGCGTACACAAGCACGGCCTGAAAATCAGGCTTCAGAATAAATAGCAGGCTAATCGCCAATTGTAGCAGCAGCGCCCGCTGCGGAATACCGGCCGGCGTTCGCTGCGCCAGCCAACCTAGGGCGGGCAGGTCCTCCCCCATCGCCTGGGTGATACGCGGGCCGGCAAAAATCATGGCGCTGATGTTGGATACAAGCAGCGCCGCAATGACGGCCCCGGCAAAGCGGCCCCAAGCAGGGCCAAACAGGTAATTGGCCGAGATGAAACCGATTTCCAGCTGGCCTTCTAGCCAACCCAGGGGCGTCGAGTGCAGAAATACGAAGTTCAGCCCTACATATAATAGGAGTACGATGGCAGTGCCGGTGAGCAGGATACGCGATAGGTTACGCTGGGGCTGGTCGATTTCGCCGGTGAGGTAGGCGGCGGCATTCCAGCCCGAGTAGGCGTAGCTCACATATACTAGGTCCGTGGCGAAGTGGGGGCTAAGCATAGCGCGCCAGCTCGCCGCATCGGGCATGAAGCTCAAGGCTTGTGGCTTGCCCGCCACCAAACCCGCCCCGATGAACGCGACCATTACGCCTACTTTGAGGGTGGTAGTGGCTACCTGCAAGCGGCTACCCGCTTGCACGCTGCGGCTATGCACCAGGGCCAATAGCACCACCACCCCCGCCGCCAGCAACTGCGCGCCTGAGGCGCCGCCCAGCACCGGGGCGGCCAGCGCGGGCCACACGCTTTGGGCGTAACGGCCTAGACCTAGCGCGGCCAGCGCCGTGGGCGCGGCAAAGCCCACCGTGGCCGATACCCAGCCCGACAAAAACCCGAGGGCCGGGTGATAAATCTGACTGAGGTAATGGTACTCGCCGCCCGAGCGGGGCATGGCCGCCGCCAGTTCGCTGTAGCTCACGGCCCCGCACAGGGCAATGAGGCCGCCCACCACCCACAGCATCAGCAGCGCAAAGCCACTTTGGATGTGTTCCAACTGAAAACCCAGGCTGGTGAGGACGCCGGTGCCGACCATGCTGGCGATAACGATGGAGGCGCCGGTCCGGAAATTTATCTTATAAGGTTGTGTTTGCACGCCGGCAAATGTCGGGCTGGCGCGTGCTTCTTTCTACTTGGGCACAAAAAAGCCCTCGCCGGAGGGTGGCGAAGGCTTTAGCGTACCGCGGACCCTGTGGTGTCTGCGCGTGTAACCGGCCCATGATACGCGCGGACTCGCAGGGTCCACGACACACTGGCTAGGCCACCGTAGCCTTGGGCTTTTTGTAGAGCGGCACGGTGCTGCACGGCTCGCCGTACATGATGCTAGCGGCCACCGGCAGCAGGCGCTGCATAATGGCCACGTAGGCAAACGTGGGCACCGGCTTGTCGCCGCAGCCTTTGATGACCAGCTTGGCGTCGCGGTAGTCTTCGGGGTTGATGTCGGCAATGGCTTCCTCGAACAGCGACTGCTCCAGCGCTTCCAGGTTGCCGAACACGTAGCGGTGGGCGTGGCCTTGCAGCTTGCTGGCCAGCAGCATGTAGGCCCAGGTGGGCACAATGGCATCGGCCGAGCAGATAATGGCCACGTTCTGGCCGTCGTACTGCGTCCAGTCGTGGGTTTTCACGAACTCGCGGAAGTCCTTTTCGCGCAGCATCAGGCCGTGGAAAAGGTTGTCCTTGATGTCGTACACCACGCGGTCGCCGGGGTGAATGTATTCTTCGAGGTTGAGCGTGACGAGGCCGCTGGCGGCCACGCGGTTGACGAAAAGCGGTTCCATAAGGCGCGGTATTACTGGCCTTTCGGCGTGGTGGTGTATACTTCTTTTAAATAAAACGGCTCATAATAAGCCACATCCCGAAACTCCTGCCGCTGGTAGGCGGCGTAGGCCAGCTCGCCGATAGCCACGGCCGAGGGCTGCACATCGGCCAGGAATACGGCGTTGGGCTGGTCAGCTACCAAGGCTTTAAACTTGGCGGCGCCCGACCCGAAGCATAACACCGGCTGGGCGGCCAAATGTTCGGCCAAGCTAGAGGCGTCGAGCACTAAGTTGGTGGGCGCCAGCACTTCGGTGCCATCGGCCCGGTAGAGGGCGGTGTACACTTCCTGGCGGCGGGCGTCGAGCATGGGGGCGAATAAGTAGGCTGCGGCCTGAGGCGTGCGGCTGACCACCTGGTGAGCCAGCGCGGGCAGCGTGCCTACGGCCAGCAGCGGCACATCGAGGGCGAAGCACAGGCCCTTGGCCGCGGCCGCCCCGATGCGCAGGCCGGTGTAGGAGCCGGGGCCGTCGCTCACGGCCACCGCGCCGAGGTCGGCCAGCGCGTAGCCGACGTTGGCAATAAGCTGCTCAATAAGCACGGTGAGGTGGGTAGAGTGCGACTTTTCGAGGCGCAGTTCGGCCTGGCCGAGCAGGCGGCCGTCGGTGAGGTGATGCAGGGCCACGGCGCAAATGGGCGACGAGGTTTCGAGCGAAAGCAGGAGCATGGACATAAGCAGGCGGCAAGTTCCGGCCGGTTGGGAGTTATTTGCAAACCAACTCCCACCTCCTTTGTGCGTTTGAAGGAGCCCAAACGCGCCGCAGTATGCCGTCAGCCGCTTATCCTTATACGATTACGATTATCGGTGGCGGCTTTGCCGGTACGGCCCTGGCGCTGCACCTCACGCGGCAGCCCGGCCCGCTACCCATCGAGGTAGCCCTGGTAGAGCCCCGCCCCGCGCCCGGCCCCGGCCTGGCCTACTCGGCGCCCTGGCCCGAGCTGCTGCTAAATGTGCGCCCCAGTGGCCTCAGCGCGTGGGCCGACCAGCCCGCCCACTTTGCCGAGTGGCTGGCCGGCCAGCCCGAAGCCGCTGGCGGCTTGCCCGAGTTTGCGCCCCGCGCCACCTACGGCCGCTACCTGACTGAGGCGTTGGGGCAAGCCCTGGCTGCGCCGGCCGCCAACGGCGTGCGCCTGCGCCACTACAATACCACGGCCGTAGCGGCGCCCCTGCTGCCCGACGGCCGCCGCACCGTGCAGCTCGCCGATGGCCGCACCCTGGCCAGCCACGCCACGGTGCTGGCGCTGGGCAACTTTCCGCCTGGCCCGCCCACCGCGCCCGGCACCGACCAGCGCTACCTGCGGCACCCCGGCTACCACCCCGACCCCTGGGCGCCCGGCACGCTGGCCCGCATCGGCGCTGCTGAGCCGGTACTACTCATCGGGGCCGGCCTCACCACCGTGGATATGCTGCTGGCCCTACGCGCTCAGGGCCACCGTGCGCCGGTGCAGGTGGTGGCCCGGCGCGGCCGCTGGCCCGCGGTGCACGGCCCGGCCAGCCTGCCGGTTTATCCCAATTTTTACCCCGAGCTGGCCGCCGAAACTACCGTGGCTGGCGTGCTGCGCCACGTGCGCCGGCACCTGGCCCGGGCCGCCGGGCAGGGCCTCGACTGGCGCCCCGTCCTTGATGCGCTACGGCCCAATGTGGGTTGCATCTGGGCGGCCTGGCCGCTGGCCGAGCAGCGGCGATTTTTGCGGCACCTGGCGGGGCGCTGGGCGCAGGCCCGTCACCGCATGGCGCCCAGCGCCGCCGCCTTGCTGGCCGCTCTGGCGGCCAGCGGCCAGCTACGTACCCAGCCGGGGCGCGTGGTCGAAATTGAGCCCGATGACGATGGTGGCCTGCGCGTGGGCGTGGCTCAGCCCGGCCGGGCCCGGCAGTGGCTAGTCGCGCCACACGTTATCAGCTGCGCCGGGCCACTGCTCGACTACGGCAGGCTGGCCGTGCCACTTGTGCAGCAGCTACGGGCCAGTGGCTGCCTCGTGCCCGACGCCCTGCGGCTGGGCATAGCTACTGATGCCAGCGGCGCCTTGCTCGGGGCCGACGGCCAGTTCTGCGCAGGCGGCTTGTTTACGCTGGGCGCCAGCCGCCGGCCGGCATACTTCGAATCGACGGCCGTGCCCGAGCTGCGCCGGCAGGCCGCGGCGCTGGCCGAGGTATTAGCCCAGCGCTACCTGCTAGGGGCGTAACCAAAACAGCGCCCCGCCAGCCGAAGCCAAGGGGCGCTGTTAAAAGCTATTTTTTGAGTGGCGTGAACGGCTAGGCCGCCAGCGGCAGCCCCACCGGATACATGGGCAGCACGGGCGTTTCGGCGGCCTGGGGGGTACTGGCGGCAGCCGTTACTTCATCAGCGTGGTGGCGCAGGGCGCGCATGAGCAGGTATTTGTACTTCTCAGCGTCGGCCAGGGCCTGCGTGATGGCTTGCACGGCATCGGCGTAGGCCACCACGGGCTGCAATTCGCGGCGGGGGCGGCGAGCTTCAAAAACGTGGCTGGTGAGGTAATCAGCAGGGTTTTTCATAAGTAGAACAGGCCTAATTATTGTCTGCCTAAATAACAGCCGGGGGCAGGCATAGATTCCATCCTACCTACTTTTATAGCCCTGAAAATCAACGCTAAGAATGTTATTTTTCGCATTTCTGCAAGATAGATTTTTTGGCAAGGTTTTGGTAACACTCTTATCATCCAAGGGCCAGTCAGTTCTTCTCCCTGCTTCGCGCTTCGGAAATTAAACTGCGCACCTTCTTTGTTATCTAATCTCTGTCGTCTCACAACTTAACGCGGAGCTTCGGCCCCGATTTGTCATGCGTCGCAACCTGTTTTTTTCCCTGTTTTTGATGCTCGGTCTTGGCCTCGGGCTGAGCAGCTGCGCCCCCGGTGTGTATGCCGGCGCGAGCGTGGGCGCCCCCTACCCTGTGTATGGGCCCAGCTACTACGGTCCCCGTTATTACGGCCCGCGCTACTACGCGCCCCGCCCCATCATTGTGCAGCCGGCCCGCCCCTACGGCGGTGGGTGGCACGGCGGCGACCGGGGCTGGCACGGTGGGGGCGGCCGCGGCGGCTATGGTGGTGGGTACGGCGGCGGCCGTCGGGGCCGCTAGGTAGCCGCCCAGCAGCCCTCCTCCGTATACTCAATACTCAGTCGGGAGTTTTCACGTTATTAATTCACCACCTTTTCGCGTGCTTCGGTGCGCTACTGCCATGCGTCTTCGTCCCTTGTTTTTCGCTTTGGTGCTCGCGCTGCTCGGCGTGGGTACGGCTTCGGCCCAGGTCGTAATCAGTGCTCAGGTAGGCCGCCCCTACTACGGCCGCGGCTATTATCCGCCCGTGGCACCGGTAGTAGTGGCCCCGCCGCCCCCCGTGTACTACGCCCCGGCCCCGCCCGTGTACTACGCTCCCCGGCCGGTATACTATGCCCCCCGCCCTGTGTACTACGCCCCGCGCCCCTACTACGGCGGCCGGGGCTGGGGCCACGGTCACGGTCGCCGCTGGTAACATCGCCCGCTAGCTTAGTGCTGACTTAATCTAAAAAGCCCCGGAGCCTTGCTGGCAGCCGGGGCTTTTTCTGTTCATGCAGCTAGGCTAGTCCTCGCTTGCTGGCGCCACTGGCCTAGCCAGCGCCACTCACCAGCAAATTACTGCTGAGTGACTTACAGCGTTTCGGAGCTATGGACACGCACGCCGCCGCCATCGTCTTCGGCGGCCCGCAGCATGGCCCGGGCCACGCCATCGGCAGTTATGGGGCGGTATTTGCGCCAGCCGCCACGCAGCAGCGGGCGCACCAGGGCTAGCACTGCCGCGCCGAAGCGCTCGCCCAGGCGCGGGGCAGCGCGCTCGCCGAGCAGCAGCGAAGGCCGGAAAATATGAATGGCCCGAAACGGCGTCTGACTGATGGCTTCCTCCATCTCGCCCTTCACGCGGCTGTAGTAGAAGCGGGAGTCTACGTCGGCCCCTAGCGACGACACGACCAGAAACTGGGCCGCGAAGTTGGACGCCGTGAGGGCCGCCAGCCGTACTACATACAGAAAATCAACCTTATAAAACGCCTCCTGCGAGCCCGCCTGCCGGATGGTGGTGCCCAGGCAGCAGTACACATCATCGGCAATGAGGCGCAGCCGCTCGTGCTCCAGCGCGTCGAGGTCCGTAACGACCTGCACCAGTTTGGGGTGCTGGGTGGGCACCGGGCGGCGGCCTACCACAATGACCTTGGCGTAGCGCTCGGAGGCTAGCAGCAGGGGGAGTAAGGCGCTGCCAACGAGGCCGGTAGCGCCGGCGAGTAGAGCCGTTTTTTTCATAAGCAGGGCTAGCGGGCCGGCGCGACCAGCCGCGCGGCCCGCTAGCCCTTACGCAAGGGCCGGGCGGGCGTTGGGGGCGGGCCTACTTGCCCAGCTCCTCGGCGCGGGCGCGGGCGGCCTCGGCGCCGGCCATGAGGCCCGCGCGCACGGCCCCGCCGCCGAAAGCCTGCATAGCGGCCTCGGTGGTGCCGCCCTTCGAGGCTACGCGAGCTATCCAGTCCTGGCAGCTGAGGCCGGCCTGGCTGTATAATTCTACCGCGCCGCGGAAGGTCTGGCTCACCAGCAGCTCGGCCTCGGCAGGCGCGAAGCCCATTTGGGCAGCCGCGGCCATCAGGGCTTCCATGCAGTAGTAGACGTAGGCCGGGCCGCTACCCGAGATAGCCGTGCTGGCGTCGATGGCGCTTTCTTCCTCCACGTACACCGTTTTGCCGGTGGTACTAAGCAGGTTTTGGACCTGCACCAGCTCGGCGCGAGTCACCTCGTCGGTGCTCGTGAAGGCGGTCATGCCCATGCCAATCTGGGCGGGCAGGTTGGGCATGGCCCGAATGACTTTGGGCGTGCCCAGCGCCTCGCGCAGCGTGGCAATCCGCACGCCAGCCATAATGCTGAGGATGAGCTGCTGCGGCTGCACCAGCCCACTCAGCCGCGCAAACAGCGCGCCCGAGTCCTGCGGCTTCACGGCCAGAATGATGATGTCGGCGCCCGGCACGCACTCTTCGGGGCTGGCCCACACGGTGCCGATTTCGTGGGCAGCCAGCGCGGCCACGCGCTCGGGCGAGCGAGCCAGCAGGCGCAAGTCGAGGCGCGAGGTCACGTGGGCGCGCACAAAGCTGCGGGCGTAGGTCAGGCCCATGTTGCCGCCGCCGATGATGAGAATTTTCATAAGAGCTACCCGACCGCCTAGGGTCTTGTACTGCCAAGCAGACGCCAACTAATCGACAATCTATTACTAGTCAACGCCTTGCATTAATTGCAACTTAGATGCAAATTACATTCTAATTCAGATGCAACAACCTTGCATAATGAACTTTTTATACTTTCCAAATCCAATTGCGGCGGCGCAGCCAGCTTAGCACGACCAGCCAGATGAGCAAACATACTACTGCGCCGGCCAGCGAGGCATTGCGCGGGTCCGTAAAAAAGGGCTTGATGCCCCAGTCGTAGAGCCACTCCTGGCCGCCCACCGGCTGCCCGGCCGGCCCCGGCAGCCGCAGCAGCCCCAGCGTGCGCGAGAGGATGGCCGAACCAAAAAATACCGCAATGGCATTGACCCCGAAGGCCAAGATTGGCCCCAGCCCGCGCCGGTAGCCGCGCACATCGCACAGCCAGTAGAGCAGGGCCAGCAGCCCCAGCGCCAGCCCGCCGGCAAAGAGCACATAGGAGCTCGTCCAGAGCGCTTTGTTGATGGGAAACCACGGGTTCCAGGCGAGGCCCAGTCCCACGGCCAGGGCACCGGCCAGCGCTAGGCCCGCGGGCTTGCTGAGGCGCGCCGGGCCGGGCCAGCGCAGCCATTGGCCGGCCAGCAGGCCTAGCAGGCCGGTGCCCAGCGCGGGCAGCGTACCGAGCAGGCCCTCGGGGTCCCAGGTGCGGGAGGTTTTCCAGAGGTGCGGCTCGGTGAGAATGGTGCGGTCGAGCCAGGCGCCGAGGTTGGTGGTGGGCGCCAGGTTGGCGGGGCCGACGCCGGGCACCGGCACCAGCTGCATCAGCGCGGCGTAACCTGCTAGAAAGACTACTAGCAGCATCAGCTGCGTGCGCCAGCTACTAACCAAGTAAATGGCGCTGCACCCGAAATACACCAGCGCAATGCGCTGTAGCACGCCCATGATGCGCACCGTGCCAAAATCGAAGTGCGGGTAAAGCGAGGTGAGCACCCCCAGCCCGAACAGGATGGCCGCCCGCTTGGCCACCCTGGCCAGCACCGGGGCTAGCGGCGCATTATCGCGCTTGGCGCCGGCCAGGGCGTAGGCCAGGCTCACGCCCACGATGAAGAGGAAGAATGGGAACACGAGGTCGGTGGGCGTGCAGCCGTTCCACTCGGCGTGTTCGAGGGGCGGGTAGATGTGGCCCCAGTCGCCGGGGTTATTCACTATCGTCATCAGCATGACGGTGAGGCCGCGGAAGACGTCGAGCGAAACCAAGCGGGCGGGTGGGGAGGTAGCGGATTGTTGCATGGCGCGTAAAAGTGCGCTAAAGAACGCCACCGAAAACAGAATGTCATGCTGAGCTTGCCGAAGCACCTTGCTCGCAGTCGTTGGAGTTGGTAACCCTGGCGGCGTGAGCGATATGCTTTGGCAAGCTCAGTATGACATTCTGTTTTCAGTAACGTTCCTTCTGAATTCGTTACGCCTCCCCTACTTCAACCCAAAGAGCCGGGCGAAGAAGCCGCGCCGCTTGGGCTTCTCCTTCACTTTCACTTTGGTGGCTTCCGCAGCGCTCGGCACCGCCGGGCGTGGCTGCGCCTGCGGGTGCGGCGCGGTAGCTACGGGCGGCTGCGGCCGGGGCGCCGGGCGCGTAGTGGCCACGGGCGGCGGCGCGGGGGCGTTGGCGGGCGGGGCAGCGGCCAGTACCTCGACCTCAAACTTGCCCTCGGAGAAGATGCGTACCGGCACGCTCTCGTTGTGCAGGCGGTCGACGGCGGTGAGGTAGTAGGCGTAGGCCACGCCGGGCGTGGCGGTGGTGTCGGTGTAGGCGGCGGGCTGCGCCAGCCCGCCGGGCCGGACGATGCTGATGATACGGCGCGGGTCATTCGGCCCCATCACCTGGCCGCGCTCGAAGCGGTAGAGCACGTAGTAGGCGGCCAGGTCACCGTCGGCGGCGGGCGCCAGGTCGGGCTGCCAGGCGAGGGTGGCGCTGCCGCCCTTGCGGCGCAGCACCAGCTCGCGCACGGGGCGCGGGGCCAGGGTATCGAGCCAGGGCATCACGGGCACCAGCGCGGGGGCGCGGTAGGCATCCTGGCGCAGCGAGTCGGTGGTGTGCAGGGGGTTATTGGCCACCGACTTGGCCGAGAAAAACACGCTGCCCTGCACGTCGGCCGGGAAGCTGCGGTTGAGGCGCACCTGGCGGGGCAGCTCGCTGGGGTTGCGCCAGGCGGTATCCGAGCGCGTGCTTTCGAGCATGCGGTAGGTGCCGTGGCCGATGTAGAGGTGGCGGTCGAAGCGGTTGCGCGTCCACCACTCCAGCAGCGTGGCGTAGGGCACGAGCCGGAACTTGGTGCTCCAGTAGAGCTGCGGCAGGATGTAGTCAATCCAGCCTTCCTTGAGCCAGAGGCGCGAGTCGGCGTAGAGGTTGGAGTAGCTGGGCTGGCCGGCGCGGGTGTCGGAGCCCAGTGGGTCGGCGCTCTTGTTCATCCACACGCCGAAGGGCGAGATGCCGAATTTCACCCAGCGCTTGGCCGTGCGAATGCTGTCGTGCAGGTCGCGGATGAGCGTGTTCACGTTCTGGCGGCGCCAGTCGGCCAGCCCCAGCCGGTCGGGGTTTTGGTTTTGAAAAGCGCCTTCGTCGTGAAACACCAGGCCCGGCTCGGGGTACGGGTAGAAGTAGTCATCAAAATGCACGCCATCAATATCATAGCGCCGCACCACGTCCATAATCACGCGCTTGATGTGCTGGCGCACCTCGGGCAGGCCGGGGTTGTAGAGGTACTGCTTGCCGTACTTGATAAACCACTCGGGGTGGTGCTTATAGGGGTGCAGCGGAGCCAGCGCGCGCGTCACGGTATCCATGGTAGCCCGGTAGGGGTTGAACCAGGCGTGAAACTCCATGTTGTGGCGGTGCGCCTCGGCGATGAGGAAGGGCAGCGGGTCGTCGTTTTCGCCCGGGGCCTTGCCCTGGCGGCCGGTGAGGTACTTGCTCCAGGGCTCTAAGTCAGACTTATAGAAGGCATCGGAGGCGGGCCGAATTTGCACAAACACGGCGTTGAGGCCCGCCCGCTGGCCGGCGTCGAGCAGGCGGCGGTAGTCGCGGCGGTAGTGCTCGGGGGCGGCCCCGCGCTGGCTGGGCCAGTCGATATTGGCCACCGTGGCCACCCAGAAGCCGCGCAGCTCGCGCTTGGGCGGGGCGGGGCGCAGGTCTTCCTCGCCGGCAATGGCCCCCAGCGAGGGCGGCACCTGGGCCCGCAGCGCGAGCGGCAGCAGGCAAATCAGAAAACAGAGAACGCGGCGAAGGCCGGAAAAACGAAGACTCAACACAAGTGCAAAGCTACGGGCGGCCAGCGCGCTTGCCGGGCGGCCTACACATAAAAAGCCCGTTTTGCGCGGCAAAACGGGCTTTAAGCACAAGTAGCCGACGAGCTTATACCTCTTCTTGCGGCGCGTTGGTAGGGTTTTGGTCGGCGCGGTCGGGGCCGGCGTCGGTGGCGTTTTGCTCGCCGCCTTCGAGGCCGTTGGTTTGCTCGGCATCGCCGTAGTCACCGCGGATACCGGCGCCGTCGCTGCGGCTCAGGTCTTCCTGGGTCACGGTTTCGGGGTTGCCGCTGGCGTACTGGTCGCCGTCGGCATCGGGGTTGGTGATAGGGCCAGCGGTGCTGGGTTGTTTGCCTTCTTCGATTTCGGAAGGACGGCCCGAGTCGGGGGCAGGGTTAGGAGTTACCATGATGGGAATGGAGAAGTGTAGGGTAAAATTTAGCTAGCCAGACGTTTAGCCGGCTAAATCTTACCGCGGAGATTACTAAAGCGTTACCTGGCCGATGCTACCGCCGCTCACGCCGGTGCCACTGCTCACGCCACCGCCCGAGATGCCACCTTCGGCGTCATCGTCGGCTTTGGGCTGGTTATCGGGGTCGGTTTCGAGCTGGGCGGCCTTCTTGTCTTGGGCGCTGGCGCTGGGGCGGGCGTTGCCGCCGCTGCCCGAGTTGTCGTCGGCGTTGCCACCGTAGAGGGCATCGGGGTTGGTGGGCGCTTCCTGGCGGCCGATGGGCTGGTAGTCGTCGGACTGAATGGGCTGGGTGGCCTGGTCTTTTTCGGGGCGGGTGGTTGACATGGGAGCGTGGAAAAGGGTGTGCCCGTGTGTACGCAGCCCGGGGCGGGTGGTTAAGCCTGGGTATTCGAACATTTATGCCCAACTTACTGGCCCAAGCACCGCCCCCGCCTTTTCTGCCCCTCGCCATGTCTGCCGCCACCGACGCCCTGCGCGCCAAAACCGACGCCGAGCTCCAGTTTTTCGTCGATAACCCCAGCTACTACCACTCCGACCTGGTGCTCGCCGCCCGGCAGGAGCTGCGTAGCCGCGGGCTGGGCCCCACCCCACGCCCCAGCGAGCCCGAAGCCGTGGTCACCTACGCCGACGAACCGGCCGCCAGCCCCAGCCGCCGGCCCCTACTCATCGGGGCGGCGCTGCTGGGCCTGGTGGCGGCGGGCGGCACCTGGCTGTGGGCGGGCCAGCCGGCGGCGCAGCCGCTGGCGGCCGGCCCGCCCCACCACCGCCCGGCCGACTCGCTAAAGCTGGAAACCGTGGAAGCGCACCCCATTCCCAGCTTCGACGTGGATAAGCTGGTGGCCGAGCAGGTGGCCAGTATTCCGGCCGGTGAAAAGCAGAAGCCGCAGGAGCTGCGCCAGTTTAAGGGGCTGTGCCGCCGCTTCTGGGCGGCCGAAACCCAGACCGAGTTTCTGACCAACCAAGCTCATGCCGGACAGGCCGGGCCGATGTTCATTGAGCAAACCCTGGTGGCCCGCCAAACCTGGCGCGACTGGAACAAGGCCGTGGTATACAGCTACCGCTTCGGCCCCAAAATGAAGGACCAGCTCGAGCGTATGGCCGGCACGGCCAGCAGCCAACAGCACATTCTGGCCAATTTCCCCGATTTACTGGAGGGCCGCAAGTTCTTAACTGACAAGGAAATGCAGTCGCGCGAGGCCGATGTGCAGGACTGGCTGACCGGCCTGCGCCGGGTGTCGCCCGTCACGGGCAAGCCCTACAAGGCTACCGTAATGAAAATACAGCTGTAGCGCGGACTTTTAGTCCGCCCGCAGCAAGTGCCAGTAGCACTCGCGAACTGAAAGTCCGCGCTACCCAACCCGGCGCCGAAACCCTCTCGGCCTGCCCGGTGGTTAAGCAAGCATCATGGATGTTTCCACTCCCGAGGCGGCGGCCGCGCACTTTGCCCAGCGCCCCGACGCCGAGCTGCTTTACCTGGCCCGCCACGCCAGCCGCTACCCGCCCGCCGTGGGGGCCGCCGCCGTGGCCGAGCTGCAACGCCGCGGCCTGGTGCCCGACGCCCCGCTAGCCCCGCCGCCCGCCCCAGCTACCGCCGCGCCCGCCGAGCCGGATGCCGAAACCTGGGGCCAGGTGCTGCGGCCAGTGCTGCGCGGGCTGTTCTGGCCCACGCGCCAGTGCTGGGCCGTGCCCGTACTCATCGACCTCAACTTGCTGGTGTGGCTGGCCATGACGCTGAGTGGCGTGTCGGCCACTGCCCCCAGCGGCCACGCGCTGGCCCAATGGGGCTCCAACGTGTCGGGCCTCACGTGGCCGGGGCAGCCCTGGCGGCTGGTATCGAGCCTGTTCGTGCACGGCGGCGTTACGCACTTGCTGCTGAACATGGCTAGCCTGTGGCTACTGGGCGTGCTGCTGGAGGCCCGCACCGGCGGCGCCCGGCTGCTGGCCGCCTACCTGGCCAGCGGCGTGGCAGCCTCGGTGGCCACGCTCTGGTACCACAGCGGCGGCATCAACTCGACGGGGGCCAGCGGAGCTATTTTTGGGCTCTACGGCCTGCTGCTGGTGCTGCTGCTCAGCAAAAAGCTAGTGCTCGACAAGTGGGACCGCCGCGGCATGCTAGGCCTGGTTTTATACTTGGTACTGAGCAATTTGATTTCGGGGCTCACCGGCAATATCGACAACATTGCCCACCTCGGCGGGCTGCTGATGGGCCTGCTTGTAGCCGGGCCGCTGGTAGCGGCTTCGCTGCGGGCAGCCGATTACTAGCCAAGTTTAGCAGGGCTAGCGAAGCCTCTTCGCGCCTCCTCATCGGGCCGGCCGCACAACGACGAGCTGCCAAGATGCGTCTCTACACTTCCGACGCGGCTTCTGCCATCAGCCCGGCCGCTTTCCTTCAAATCTTACTTTTTTCTATGCTCGCTCTTCAGCTCGATGCCCCCCACCAGCCGGCCGTGGCCCGCGACATTCCTACGCCCCAACCCGCCGCGGGCGAGGTACTAGTAAAGCTGCGCGCCGCCGCCCTCAACCACCGCGACGTCTGGATTCAGAAGGGCCAGTACGCGGGCATCAAGCTGCCCTGCACGCTCGGGGCCGATGGTGCGGGCGAGGTAGCCGCGCTGGGCGAGGGCGCGCAGGGCTGCGCCGTGGGCGATGCAGTTATCATCTACCCTGGTGTGGCCTGGGGCGACAACGAGCGCACCCAGGGCCGCGACTTCCGGGTGCTGGGCATGCCCGACCCCGGCACGTTTGCCGAATACATCAACGTACCCGCCGACTACGTGCGGCCCAAGCCGGCGCACCTGAGCTGGCAGCAGGCCGCGGCCCTGCCGCTGGCCGGCCTCACGGCCTACCGAGCGGCCTTCGGGCGGGCGCAGGTGCAGCCCGGCGAGCGCGTGCTGGTAACGGGCGTGGGCGGCGGCGTGGCGCAGGTGGCGGCCCAGTTTTGCGCCGCGGCCGGGGCCGAGGTGTGGGTAACCTCGGGCGACGACGACAAGCTGGCCCGCGCGCTGGCCCTGCCGCTGGGCCTGCGCGGCGGCGTTAATTACAAACAAGCCAACTGGGGCCGCACGCTCACCCAGAACTCGGGCGGCTTCGACGTGATTATCGACAGCGCGGGCGGCGATGCCTTCGGCGCCCTGCTCGACGTGGCCGCGCCGGGCGGGCGCATCGTGTTCTACGGCGCCACGCTGGGTAATATTCCGCAGCTACCGCCGGCCAAGGTGTTCTGGAAGCAACTCAGCATCCTGGGCTCCAGCATGGGCTCGGAGCGGGACTTTGATGCTATGCTGGCCTTCGTAAACGAGCACCAGCTCGTGCCGGTGGTCGATAAGACTTTCCCGCTGGCTGAGGGCGAGGCCGCCCTGCGCTACCTCGAAGCCGGTCAGCAGCTCGGTAAAGTGGTGCTGACCTATTAGGCGGGCACTACCGCCGACGAAACGGGCAAGCCACCGACCAAAAAGGCCGATGGTCCTGACCTGTTAGGCTGGCATTAACGCAAAAAAAACGTCTGTCCTGCTGAGCTTGCGTAGCAGCCTATCACCGTTGAACGACTCGTTCAGACGCGATAAGATGCCTCGCAAGCTCAGCAGGACAGACATTTTTCTGCTGCTCAGCAGCCAGGTCACACGCTTATTTTTTGCGGTATTCGCTGTTGAGGTAAGCCAGCACGGGCGTGGTTACGTCGAGCGCCTTCTCGCCGTAGGCGATGGTGCCGCTGGGGGCGGCGATGAGTATCATCTTGTAGCCGTGGGCTTTGCCGTAGGCTTCCACCTTTTTATTGACGCTGGTGAGCACGGTCTGGGTCAGCTTGCCTTCGGCCTCCTGGGCCTGCTGCTGAATTTTCTGCTGCTCCACGGCACCCTGCTGCTGCTTCTGCTGAAGCTGCTGCTCGGCGGCGGCGCGCTGCTCGGGGGTGAGGCTGGCGGCGGTTTTCTGGTACTGCTCCACGGCGGTGCGGAAGCTACTCACGAGGGCCTGGTTCTGGCGCTCCCAGCCCTTGGCCTTCACTTCGAAGGAGCGGCGGGCGTCCTTCATGCCCTGGTAGCCATCGAGCAGCTTGGCCGACTCGACGTACACAATGGCGCCGGCCACCGGGGCCGGGCCAGCGGGAGCAGCCGCCACGGCGGGCGCCTCCTCAGCGGCTGGGGTGGCCTCGGTGGCGGGGCTGGCGGTGGTGTCGGCGGCGGGGGCGGCCTCTTCGGTAGCGGCTACGGGGGTGGCTGTGGCCACGGCAGCGGGGCGCTGGCTGAAATGCAGAAAGTAGAGCACGGCCACCGCAATCAGCAGCACGGCATTAACAACTAGTTGGGCAGGGTTTTTCATACTAGCAAAGGTAGAAGCCATACTGCCTAATGAGTAGTGCCGAATGCCGAATGCTGTTCAACGCGGGTGCTGAACAGCATTCGGCATTCGGCACTACTCATCAGGCAGTATTTAAATCGGCATGGCTAGGTGCAGCAGGGCATCGCCCTGGTTTACCACCGGCATGTGGTTTAGACCAATAACGTAGCCGCTGGCCACGGCTTCGAGGCGCACGGCCTGTTCGCCGTAGGGGTCGGCGATGGAGCCGAAAATCTGCCCTTCCTCCACGTAGTCGCCCAGCGCCACGTGGGCCCGAAACAGGCCCGCGTAGCGCGCCCGCAGCCAGCGGTGGCGGTGGCACACAATGTTGGGCCGGGCGGGCGCCGGGCCGGCGGGGCCCATGCCCAGGTGGTGCAGCACCCGCAGCGTGCCCGCAATGGCCTCCTCAATACCTGGCTCGTCGAAGCGCAGGCTCTCGCCGGTTTCGTACACGATAATGGGCTTACCCAGCGCGTAGGCCGTGGCGCGTAGCGAGCCCGTGCGCAACCGGGCGTGCAGGGTGAAGGGCGCGCTGAAAGCGGCGGCCAGGGCATCGGTGGCGGGGTCCTCGCCCAGCACGCAGCGCAGCTGCGGGTGGTTGGCGCGGGCCGCCCCGCCGGTATGGAAATCAATGCCGTAATCTACCAGCGGCATTATTTCGCGCATGAAGCGGTGCGCCACCCGGCTGGCCAGCGAGCCGCGCGGGTGGCCCGGAAATGAGCGGTTCACATCCTTGCCATCGGGCACCTCGCGGCTGAAATTGAGGAAGCCGTAGATGTTGAGAATGGGGATGGCGATGACCGTGCCGCGGGTGGGCTGAAGCAAATCGCGCCGCACCATGCGCCGGATAGTTTCGATGCCGTTCACCTCGTCGCCGTGCATGCCGGCCATTAGCAGCAGCACCGGGCCGGGCTCGGTGCTGCGGATAACGTGCACCGGCACGTCGATAACCGTGCCCGAGGGCAGGCGCGAAATAACCAGCCGCGTGAGCACGCGCTCGCCGGGCTGAATCCGCAGCCCATTTAAAACCAAGGAGTTGTCAGTTGCCATTGCCAGCGGCCGGCCCGCCCCGCACGGGGCCAGCCAGCCAGTAGGTACCAGAAAGCTCGGCACTAGTCAAGAATCCGGCCAAGTGTATTACGAAGGGCTACGGCGGCGCTTTATTCCTCAGCGGCGGGCGCGGCGGGCGCCGGCGCAGCTTTCTTGTGCTTGGGCTTGGCCTTGCCGCCGCGCTTGCGCAGGGCCAGCTCGGCGGTGTAGTCGATGATGCGGCCGGCGATGTCGAGGCCAGTGGCTTTCTCGATGCCTTCGAGGCCGGGCGACGAGTTGACTTCGAGCACCAGCGGGCCGCGCTTGCTTTGCAGCATGTCCACGCCGGCTACCCCCAGCCCCAGGGCCTTGGTGGCCAGCAGGGCAGCCGCCTTTTCGGCCCGGCTGAGCTTGACGAGCGTACCGGTGCCGCCGCGGTGCAGGTTCGAGCGAAACTCGCCCTCCTTGCCCTGCCGGCGCATGGCGCCCACCACCTCGCCGTTTACCACGAAGGCGCGCACGTCGGCGCCCTTGGCTTCGCCAATGAACTCCTGCACCAGGATGCGGGCCTTGAGGTTGTGAAAGGCCTCGATAACCGACTGCGCGGCCTTGGCGCTTTCGGCCAGCACCACGCCCAGCCCCTGCGTGCCCTCCAGGAGCTTGATGATGACCGGGGCGCCGCCCACGTGCTCGATGAGGGCGGGCAGCTCGTCGGTGTCGTTGGTGAAGGCCGTTTTGGGCATGCCCACGCCGGCGCGGCTCAGTATCTGCATCGAGCGCAGCTTGTCGCGCGAGCGCACAATAGCCTGGCTGTCAACGGCTGTACGCACCTTCATCATCTCAAACTGCCGCACCACGGCCGTGCCGTAGAACGTGACGGACGCCCCGATGCGCGGAATGATGGCATCGGGCCGCTCCAGGGGCTGGCCTTTGTAAATAATGCTGGGTTGGCCTTTTTCCAGCACCAGGTTGCAGCGCAGGTGGTCGAGCACGCGGGCCTCGTGGCCGCGCTCCGTGGCGGCGGCCAGCAGCCGCTTGGTGGAGTACGACTGCGGCTCGCGCGAGAGAATGGCCAGTTTCATAACGAGTGGAATAGGCGGGGCCTGGGGAGCGGAGGAGTAGGAAAAGCGGCCAGAAAAGCCCGGCGCTAGCGGGCAACAGCCCATTCGGCCAACTGTTTTCTGTTTAAATTCTGCTACCAAACTACGCCCGAACCGGGTCACCGGGCGCAGCGTCGGGCCGGGCAGGTTGCACAGCGGCTAGGCGCTCAGCCTGATACGACACGTCGCGCCGGGCCACATCGACCACAAAGCGGCCCTGCCGCAGCAGCGAGCGCCCCAGTAGCACGGGATGCTTGAGGTCGGAGCGGTCGGCCAGCGAGAACTCGGCTGCAAAGTCCTCGCCATAGAGCCGCACCACGGTGCGAATGACGTAGCGCGCCTGCACCTCGCCGTTGGAGGAGCGGATGTTGCGCTGCGCAAAGTCGGCAAAGGCCAGCGGGCGGCCGTCGGTGGCGGGGTGCTCGGGGTCGAGCAGGCGCACGTGCAGCACAGGGCGGCCGGTGGCGGGGTCGGGCGCCAGGTGCACCTCATCGCAGTGGATGGCGCTGGTGTAGGCCCCGGTATCGACCTTGGCCACCACGCCGCGTAGCCCCAGCGCCGGCAGGTCGATGCGCTCGCGGCGGCCGAGCAGGCGTTTGGGGGGGCGCTTTTTCATGGTTATTGCCCGTAAAGAAAGGCAGTAATTGCCATTGCGCGCGCTGGGCGGCAATCGCCCCAGCCCGACACCCGCTCGGCCGTGCTGGGGCGATTGCCGCCCGGCGCGCGCAATGGCAAATGCGGAGCCCGCGAACGCTGGGCTAGCGCTGCTCCTGTGCCCGCAGGCGCTCGTACTCGCGCTGGGTGCGCGCGCCACGGTTGAGGCTGCCGTAGGCAGCCAGCCCCTGCGACACCACGCCCACGCCCCAAAACACGGTAGCCCAGATGGGCCAGGGCAGAGAATAGTGGTGGTGGCGCGACTCGAAGGGCTGAGTTGTGAAGGCCCACAGCAGCCACAGCCCGGCGTTTACCACCAGGTAGGTGAGCAGGTGGCTCTGGAACTTGGTGCGGGCCTTGGCAATCTGCCACAGGCGCTGGTCGCGGAGGGCATCGGCGGGGGCGAAGGCGGGGCTCAGGGGCTGCATGGCGTGGGGGGCTAGGGGGTGATTGGAAGTGATGGTCAAATGTAGATTGCGCCCTCAGCCAACTCAAATCTCCTCTCCTCAAACGGTAATTTCCAGGTCCCAAGCGGTAAAAATGCGGCTTCGGCCGTTGTGCAATCTCCCCCAACTTCCTTGCCTCAGCCTATGGCCCCCGCCTCCCCCACCCGCCTGCGCGTCGAGCAGGGCGACATCACCAAATTCGCCACCACGGCCATCGTCAACGCGGCCAACTCGTCGCTGCTCGGCGGCGGGGGCGTCGACGGGGCCATTCACCGCGCGGGCGGGCCGCAGATTTTGGAGGAATGTCGGTTTTTGCGTGAACGGCGCTTTTCGAGTGGATTGCCAACGGGGCAGGCCGTGGCAACAACCGGAGGCAAGTTGCTTGCGAAATACGTCATCCACACCGTAGGCCCAGTCTGGCACGGGGGTCAGCATCACGAGGCTGAAGAACTGACCGCGTGCTACCTCAATTGCTTGCGCATCGCCGCAGCCCGGCAATTTGAATCGGTAGCCTTCCCCGGCATCAGTACCGGCATCTACGGCTACCCCAAGGCCGAGGCGGCGGCCGTGGCCGTGCGCGAGGTGCGCCAGTGGCTGGCCACCCACGCGTGGCCGCAGGAGGTCGTTTTCGTGGCCTTCGACGCCGAAACCAAGCGCCAGTACGAGCAGGCGCTGGCCGGCTAGGGCTCGGCAAAAAGCACTTAGCCAGGCTCGCGGCCCTTGTTACTTGGCGGCCCCGGCCGCTAGCCTGTTCGCATTATAGCCTTGCACGATGGCCAGCATATCGGGGTAGTGTAGCTGCTGGCTGAGCACAGCCGTGACGGTGGCGGGGTCGTCTTTAAAATACTCGCTCATCTGGGCCGCAAAGTTGTCGCGCTTCACCTGCACCAGCTCGGTGCCGCGGCGCAGGTACCAGCGGCGCTCGGCGATACCCTCGCCGCCGGTACCGGCCAGAATGGCCCCCGCTACCACCGCGCCCACCAGCCCGGTGGGCAGCACCTGCGTGATTTCGGTGTAGTTGAACAGCTCGACGGGGCCGTGGGCCACGCGCGCGGCCAGCAGGTGCTTGCGCTTGCCCTGCACCACCATGTGCTCGTAGTGCACACCGTAGAGGCGCATTTTCTGCACCTTGTCCACGCTGATACTCCAGGGCTGTCCAAAGGCCCGGATTTCGGTTTCGCGGCGGTAAAAAGGCAGCATCCCCACGAAGCCCGGCAGCCCGGCCGGCACAAACACGCGGTGCGTCTGGCCGTTGGGCTCGGTGATGTCGGCCAGGGCAAAGCCCTTGATGAGGGCCAAGCTATCGGGCGCGGCGGCCTCGGTGGGCGGCTCGTCGGCGGCGGCCTGCGCGGCGGCGGGCCGGGCCAGCGCGGCACTCAATGCTCCTAGCAAAAACAAACGTAGCGGGTGCTTCATGCCCCCAAATTAAGCCCGCGGGTTCAAAGGCTACCTAGGCCAACACGCCCAGGCCTTCTACGCGGTCGGCCACCTGGCGCATGAGCCAGAGCGGCGTGCTGGTGGCCCCGCAGATGCCCACCGAGCTGGCACCGGCCAGCCAGGCACCATCGATTTCGCTTTCGTTCTCAATGAAATAGCTACGCGTATTCACCGCGCTCACTACCGAAAAAAGGGCTTTACCGTTTGAGCTTTTGCGCCCACTCACGAACAAAATCACGTCGTGCTCCTGGGCAAAGCGGGCCAGCTGGGGCTCGCGGTTGCTCACCTGCCGGCAGATGCTGTCGTTGGCGTCGAAGCTTTCGAGCTGGCCGCCGGCCGCCGCGATGCGCGCCTCGATGAGTGCCTTCATCTTGTAGAAGCCGGCCGTGCTCTTGGTGGTCTGGCTGAAGAGCGTGACAGGGCGCGTGAAATCAATCTGGTCGAGGTCGGCCTCGGTCATGACGATGAGCGCCTGGTTGCGCGTTTGGCCGGCGAGGCCGATAACCTCGGCGTGGCCAGGCTGGCCGTATATCACAATCTGGCCGTTATCGCGGGTGGTGGCGTCGTAGGCGTGCTTCACCCGGTTTTGGAGCTTGAGCACCACCGGGCAGCTGGCGTCGATGAGCTCCAGGTTGTTTTGCAGGGCCAGCTGGTAGGTTTCGGGCGGCTCGCCGTGGGCCCGGATGAGCACCTTGCAGTCGTGCAGAGTGCCGAGCTGCTCGCGGTCTATCACCCGCAGGCCCTGCTGGTGCAGGCGCTCCACCTCCATGCGGTTGTGCACGATGTCGCCGAGGCAGTACAGCGTGTGGCTTTCGCTGTGGCTGAGTTCGTCTTCGGCCATCTGGATGGCAAATTCAACCCCAAAACAATACCCCGAGTTTTTATCGATGGTTACCTGCATAGTAGCTGTCAAACCCCCCGATAAGCCCTTGGGTTCGCGGCCGCAAAGGTACGAAACTGTAGGCTAAGCTTTAGCCCCTCTTTTTACCACGTGCGCCGCGCGCCGGGCCAGGGCCGGCTGCGCCGGCTGGCCCACCCGTGCCGACCTTTGCCGGCTCATGCTGTTCAACTCGCTCCATTTTCTCGTCTTTTTTCCGGTAGTACTAGGGCTCTACTTCGGCCTGCCGGCGCGGTGGCGCGCGCCGCTGCTGCTGGCGTCGAGCTACTATTTCTACCTGAGCTGGCAGCCGGTGTATGGGCTGCTGCTGGCCGGCACCACCCTGCTCGACTACGTCAGCGGGGTGCGCATGAGCCGGCTGGCCACGCGCGCTCAGCGCCGGCCCTGGCTCTACCTCAGCCTGACCAGCAACCTGGGCACACTCTTCATTTTCAAGTATTTCAACTTTTTTGTAGACGCTGCCAGCCAGCTGGCTGGCGCCCTGCACCTGCCGCTGGCGGCGCCCACGCTGGCGCTGGCGCTGGCGCTGCCGGTGGGCGTGTCGTTCTATACGTTTCAGTCGGTAGCCTACATCGTGGATGTGTACCAGGGCAAGCTCGAAGCCGAACAAAATCTGGGGCGCTTCGCGCTGTTCGTGGCTTTCTGGCCGCAGCTCGTGGCGGGGCCCATCGAGCGGGGCGGCCAGATGCTGCCGCAGCTGCGGCGGCCCCACGGCTTCGACTACGGCCAGGTGGCCAGCGGGCTGCGCCTCATGGCCTGGGGCATGTTCAAGAAAGTAGTAATTGCCGACCGCCTGGCCCTGCTCGCCAACCCCGTGTTCGACCACCCGCGCCGCTTCGAGGGGCCACTGTTGCTGCTGGCGGTGCTGGCCTTCACCGGCCAGATTTACGCCGATTTTTCGGGCTACACCGACCTGGCGCGCGGCGCGGCGCGGGTGCTGGGCTACAACCTGGTGCTCAATTTCCGGCAGCCCTACCTGGCCACGTCGGTGGGCGATTTTTGGCGGCGCTGGCACATGTCGCTTTCCGGCTGGTTTCGCGACTACGTTTACATTCCGCTGGGAGGCAGCCGGGCGGGCCGGTTTCGCACGCAGCTCAACGTATTCATTGTCTTCTTATTGAGCGGCCTGTGGCACGGTGCCAGCTGGACGTTCATCATCTGGGGCGCGCTGCACGGCACCTACCTGGTGGCCGAAAGCCTGACGGCCTCCGCCCGCGCGGCGCTGGGCCAGCGGCTGGGGCTGGCGGCCCGGCCCGGCGTGCAGCGGGCGCTGGGCACCGCCGCCACCCTGGCACTGGTGGCCTACGCCTGGATTTTTTTCCGCGCCAACAGCCTGCCCGATGCCTTTTACGTGGCTAGCCACCTGTTTCGGGGCTGGGGGCACTTGCCCACGGCGCAGCTACCGGCGGCCCTAGCCGGGCTGGGCCGGCACTTCGGGGCCGAACTGCTGGTGGCGGGCGCGGCCGTGGCGCTGCTGGCTTTCAGCGACTACCGGGCCGAGCGCGGCTCGGTAGCCGCTTGGCTGGCCGGCTGGCCGGCGGCGGGCCGTTGGGCCGGCTACGCGGGGCTGCTATTGGCCATTCTGTACTTTGGCGTGTTTGGCAGCAGCCAGTTCATTTACTTTCAATTTTAAGTTGCGTTCGCCATGCTAAAACTTCTGCTTCGCCTGGGCGGGCTGCTGGCCGTGGTGGGGGCGCTGGCCGGGCTGGGGCTGGCGGCCGGGCTGCGGGCCGGCTACGTCGATGCGTTCTACGCGCGCTTTGCGGCACCACCGGCGGGCTCGCTGGTGCTGGGTACCTCGCGGGCGGCGCAGGCCATCAAGCCCAGCGTGCTGGCCGCTCGGCTGGGCCAGCGCTACGAGGGCCCGTGGCTCAACTACGCGTTCACGTTGGCCGAATCGCCCTATGGGCCGGGCTACCTCAGCAGTATTCAGCGCAAGCTGGCGCCCGGCACCCGGCACGGCCTGTTTGTGCTGGCCGTGGACCCGTGGTCGCTGTCGTTGCCCAAGAAGCTACAGTACCGCGATGCCGACGTGCCGCGCTTCCATCATTTCAAAGTAGTTGTCTTTCCCGAGGAAAAGTCGATGGTCAGCCAACTGGCTAGCGTGAGCCAAAGCCCCAACCTCGACTACCTAGCGCACTACCTGCACAAGCCGTTTTACCAGCTACTGCTCAATACCGACACGGCCCGCGTAATAGAGCGCCTGCACCCCGATGGCTGGCTGGAAATAGCGCTGCTGCCTCCCTCCGCCAACCCACCCCTGCTACGCCGTCGCACCACCGAGAAGCTGGCCACCTACCGCGCTCTGGCCGCCAGCAGCCACCCAGCCGAACGGCCCTTGCATGGCCGGATGTTTTATCTATGGCAAACTATCGAGTACCTCCAGCAGCACGGCCGAGTAGTGCTGGTACGGCTGCCCACTGGCCCAGAAATGACAGCTATAGAATCAGGATATCAGCCTGATTTTGACCAAATAATGACCCGCGTAGCGCGCACAATGGGCGTGCCCTACCTCAACTACCTCCACCAACCCTACCCCACCAACGACGGCAACCACATCACGCGGGGCGCGGCCGGCCAGTTCAGCCAGCGCCTGGCGGCCGATATTGCCCGGCTCACCCCCTAGCCCGCCGCTTACTATTCAGCGAGCCGCTCGTTTACCTTGTGAGCGTAGGCGGCGAAGAGCGCCGACGACACTTTATCAAGCACAAAATCAACCTGCTCGGTGATGGTGATATGCGTGGTATCGAGCAATACCGCGTCGTGGGCGCGGCGCAGGGGGCTTTCGGCGCGGGTCGAGTCGATGTGGTCGCGCTTGCGCAGGTTTTCGATGATATCATCCAGCCCCACGTGCTCGCCCTTGGCGGCCAGCTCCTCCTGGCGGCGCTGGGCCCGGATGGTGACGTCGGCGGTCATAAAAATCTTGACCTCGGCATCGGGAAACACGGTGGTGCCGATGTCGCGGCCATCCATCACCACGCCGCGCTTGCGGCCCATGCGCTGCTGCTGGGCCACCATGGCGTGGCGCACCTGGGCAATCACCGACACCTCGCTCACGGAGTTGGAAATCCGCATCTGGCGAATGTCATCCTCCCGAATGCGCTCGTTCAGGCACAGCTCGTTGCGACCAGTGCGGCGATTGCGCCGGAAGCTGATGTGAATATCCTCGCGCAGGGCGCGCTCCACGCGGTCCATGTCGTCGAAGGCGATATTGTTTTCGAGGAGGTATAGCGTCACGCCCCGGTACATGGCCCCGGTATCGAGGTAGGCGTAGTGGAGGGCGGCGGCAACTGCCTTAGCCGTAGTGCTTTTGCCACAAGACGAATAGCCATCAATGGCGATGACGAGGTTTTTCATAAACGCGCGGAAACGGCCATTGGCCCCGCAAGATTACGAAATCCAGCGCTTTCTTGCCCCGCTGGCCGCCACCAGCCGCTGCGGCACCGACCGGAAAAAAGCCGCTACCGACGCTGCCGCCCCGCTATTTAGCTGCTCATTGACCAAATAAAAGGGATTAAAAAAAAGTTGGTTGGCCACGCCCACGCCGGTGGTGCCGTCGGGCCCGGCGGCCCACTCGGCGCGGTACGTGTTTACCAGGCACTGCCCCAGAAAGCACCCCAGCGCCGTCACGATGCCCTCGCGGTCGGGCGCGCCGGGGGGCAGGTCGGCGCGCTGGGCCTCAATAAAACGGTCGAGTTCCAACACGGCGGCTTCGTTGTAGGCCGGCAGGCCTAGCTGCTGGCGCACCTGCTCGGCGGCGGCTTGCAGGGCAATCACTTCGGGGGCATTTTCGGTCATCGGGCGGGAAGGTACGCCTGAAAGCAGCGGGCCGGGCCGGTCCCGGGGCTCGCACCAGGGACCGCTGCCCTTCGAAATGTCAACGGCCGCGCCAGGGTCTAGGCAGCGCAAAGCTACCGTTACTTGCTGCCGTTAGCCTTCCAGCGGCCATAGGCAGTCAGTAGTTCGGGCAACTGCTCGGGCAGGATGTTGGGGTCGAGTTCCAGCTGCTGCGAGAGGGCCGTGTAGTCGAGCAGCGCTTTGGCCAGGGCCAGCCGAAACTGCACGTTGTTGGGCGGCAGCACGGCCTGCACCTGCCCGGCCTGAGCTAGCATCGTATACACCTGCGGCGAGGCGGGCGCGGGCTGCACGGCCACGTACTCCACCACCTCAAAGCCACCGCGGTGGTACAGGTTGCGCACGAACAGATGGTGCCGCCGCTGGGTCGAGCGCGGCATGTCAACCTCGTGCACTACCGAAAACGTATCGCGCCCGATGGCGAAGGCCCGCACGCTGTCGGCCGGGTACACCAGGGCGTACTCTGGCTTGTGGGCAGCGTCGCTCACGCTCAGGTTCTGGTCGTCGTAGAGTAGTTTGGCGCGCTTCCAGTCGGGGTGCGCCTTGAGCTGGTAGGCGCCACCCTTGAAGCTGGTGGGCGGCAGGTGCACGGGCGGTGCAGGGGCCTGGGCGAGCGCGGGGCCGGCGGCCACTAGGAAAAATCCCAGAGCGTAGTGTTTTAGCATAGTAGAGCGGGTTGCAGAAAGAATAGCAACCGCTAACATAGTGCTAAACCAGCTGTTATCCCAAACTAATGCCCACAGGGGCAGGGCACTGACTTGCCGCCGCTATGGTGCTTGTACCACTTAGTCTTTTGCGACAGCGAGCCGTGCGTGGCGCAGCCGCTGGTGGCTAGCACAGCCCCGAGGGCCAGCAAAAGCGCCGGCCGGGCCAGCAAACGGGCATTTATCAATAGCTTCACGGCGCGTTTTTTCTCAAATTTACGCTGCACCGCTGCATTTGGCCAGCCGGCCGGCGCGGTGCTTTTTTCTTTATTTTTCTTCCCAACGCTATGGCTGCCGAATTCGTGCTCTCTGTTAATCTGGTTGATATCCCGGCCCGCACGGTGTGCCCGGTGCTGCTGCGGGTGGCCGATGGCCGGGTGGCGGCCATCGAGCCAGTAGCCGGCGCCAGCGGCCCCGACCTGGCCCTGCCCTACGCCCTACCGGGCTTCGTCGATGCCCACGTGCACGTCGAAAGCTCGCTGCTGATACCCACCGAGTTTGCCCGGCTGGCCCTGGCCCACGGCACGGTAGCTACCGTGAGCGACCCCCACGAAATCGGCAACGTGCTGGGCGTGGCCGGCGTGCAGTACATGCTGGACAACGCGGCGGCCAGCCCCTTCAAGTTTTGCTTTGGGGCGCCGAGCTGCGTGCCAGCCACGCCGTTTGAGACGGCCGGCGCCAAAATCACGGCCCAGGACATCGAGCAGCTGTTTCAGAACCCCAAAATCGGCTACCTGGCCGAAATGATGAACTGGCCCGGCGTGCTGCACCGCGACCCCGACGTGCTCGAAAAAATTGAGCTGGCCCACCGCTACGGCCGCCCCGTAGACGGCCACGCCCCCGGCTTGCAGGGCGACGATGCCGCGCGCTACGCCAGCGCCGGCATCAGCACCGACCACGAGTGCTTCACGGCCGCCGAGGCGCGCGACAAGCTGGCGGTGGGCATGAAAATCCTGATTCGAGAGGGCTCGGCGGCGCGCAACTTCGACGCCCTCATCGAGCTGCTGCCCCAGCACTACGAGCAGCTCATGTTCTGCTCCGATGACAAGCACCCCGATACGCTGCTGCTCGGCCACATCAACCAACTGGTGCAGCGCGCCGTGGCGCTGGGCTACTCGGTGTTCGACGTGCTGCAAGTGGCCTGCCTCAACCCCGTGGCGCACTACAGCCTGCCCGTGGGCCAGCTGCGTGTGGGCGACCCGGCCGACTTTATTCTGGTCAAGGACCTGACTGATTTTGAAGTCCTGAAAACCTACCTCGACGGCAAGCTGGTGGCCGAAGCCGGCCAGTGCCTGCTGCCCGCCGCGCCGGCCGCCCTGGCCAATAATTTCCACGCCCGGCCCATCGAAACCGCCGCGCTGGCCCTGCCCACCGGCCCGGAGCTGGCCACCCAGACGTTCCCCGTTATCGAGTGCTTCGACGGCCAACTCATCACGGCCCGGCGCGAGCTGACGCTGCCCGTGGCCGGCGGCCAGCTCCAGCCCGACCTTAGCCAGGATATTTTGAAGCTGGTGGTGCTCAATCGCTACCTACCCGACGCGGCGCCCGCCGTGGCCTTTATCAAGGGCTTCGGCCTGAAGGAAGGCGCGCTGGCCAGCAGCGTGGGCCACGACTCGCACAACATCACGGCCGTGGGCCACGACGACGAGAGCCTAGCCCGCGCCATCAACCTAGTGGTGCAGGCCCAGGGCGGGCTGGCGGCCGTGGGTGCCGCCGGCCAAGAGCACGTGCTGCCGCTGCCCGTGGCGGGCCTCATGTCGGACCAGCCGGGCCCGGCCGTGGCGGCGGCCTACTCGGCCCTCGACCACTTCGCCAAAGCCGCGCTCGGCTCGGGCCTGCAAGCGCCGTTTATGACGCTCTCGTTCATGGCTTTATTAGTTATTCCCAGCCTCAAGCTCAGCGACAAAGGCCTGTTCGACGGCGAGAAGTTCGAGTTTGTGGAGCGGTAAATATGCAACTGCGTAAATTGAGGAAGGGGGCTGACGCAGGCATAATCGCTACGTCAGCCCCCTCCCTCAATTTACGCAGCTGCTTATTTACCGAGCGCGAAGCGCTTGGCCAGCAGGCGCTGCATTTTTTCTTCGGTGAGGGGCTTGGTGAGGTATTCTACGTTGGGGTATTGGGCCACGCGGGCCGTGTCGGCGCCGTGCATGGAGGTGGTGAGCACGGCCACCACGGTGCGCTCCTGGGCGGCGGCGGGCAGCTGGCTATAATGCTCCAAAAAGTCGAAGCCATTCATGCCGGGCATTTTCAGGTCCACAAAAACTAGGTCGGGCGCGGCCTCGGGCAAGGTCTCACCCCACAAAAAGCTTATCGCTTCCTCGGCCTTCGAGAAGGAGCTGACCTTGCGGGCCACTCCCAAGCGGCTTAGCAGACGGTTGTTTAGAAAGCTAGTCGTCTCATTATCCTCTATCAGCACAATATGGTTGAGCGCATCCGTCATATAAACATCCTAATTTGAGATAACGAAGTTACCCCTGGCCCTTCGCTTTAGCAAGCCGGGCGGAACTAAAGCCAGCCCTGGGCAGCCATCCACTCGTCGTTGTAAATCTTGCCCAAGTAGCGCGTGCCGTGGTCGGGCAGGATGATAACCATCGTGTCTTCTTCGGTGAGGTGCTCGCGGGCGTATTCGAGGGCGCCGAACACGGCCGAGCCGCAGCTCCAGCCTACAAACAGGCCTTCTTCCTTGGCTAGCCGGCGCGTCATCAGCGCGGCGTCCTTATCGGTTACTTTGATGAACTGGTCGATGACGTCGAAGTTGACGTTTTTGGGCAGAATGTCTTCGCCGATGCCCTCCGTTTTGTAGGGATAAATCTCGTTTTCGTCGAAGATGCCCGTTTCCTTGTATTTCTTAAACACCGAGCCGTAGGTGTCCAGCCCGAGCGTGAACACCTTGGGGTTCTGCTCCTTGAGGTACTTGCTGCTACCGCAGATGGTGCCGCCCGTGCCCACGCCGGCCGCCAGGTGCGTGATTTTGCCCTCGGTGCCGTGCCAGATTTCGGGGCCGGTGGTTTCGTAGTGGGCCGCCGTGTTCGAGAGGTTGTCGTACTGGTTGGGGTAGAACGAGTTGGGCGTTTCCTGGTTCAGGCGCTTGGCCACCGAGTAGTAGCTACGCGGGTCGTCGGGGGCCACGTCGACGGGGCACACCACCACCTCGGCGCCCACGGCGCGCAGGATGTCCTGCTTTTCCTTGCTCTGCTTGTCGCTCATCACGAACACCGTTTTGTAGCCTTTGGCGATGGCGGCCAGGGCCAGCCCCATGCCGGTGTTGCCGCTGGTGCCCTCGATAATGGTGCCGCCGGGCTTGATGAGGCCGGCCTTTTCGGCGTCTTCCAGCATGCGCAGGGCCATGCGGTCCTTCACCGAGTTGCCGGGGTTAAAATACTCGACCTTAGCCAGAATGGTGCCCTTGATGCCGTCGGTAACTTTGTTGAGCTTTACGAGCGGCGTGTTGCCGAGCGTGTCGATAATATGGTTGAAATACATGCTGCCAGGTGGGGAAGTATGGGGTGCCAGTGGGGCCGCAAAGGTACAAAGGCGGCCGGGCGGGCGCCGGGCAGTGCGCATTGGGCGCGCCGGCCCTACTTTTGCCCCACTTAACTCCCCCTAACAAGTTAGCCGCCCATGAGCGTTCTCGTCAATAAAGATTCCAAGGTCATCGTGCAGGGCTTCACCGGCTCCGAAGGCTCGTTCCACGCCCAGCAAATGATGGATTACGGCACCCAGGTAGTGGGCGGCGTAACGCCCGGCAAGGGCGGCACCGAGCACCTCGGCAAGCCCGTGTTCAACACCGTGGCCGACGCCGTGGCCGCCACCCAGGCCGATACCAGCATCATTTTCGTGCCCCCGGCGTTCGCCGCCGACGCGATTCTGGAAGCTGCCCAGGCTGGCATCAAGGTTATCGTGACCATCACGGAAGGCATCCCGACCAAGGACATGATTGCTGTGAAGCACTACCTCAAGGACCGCCCCGAAATCACGATGGTGGGCCCGAACTGCCCCGGCGTTATCACGGCTGGCGAGTGCAAGGTGGGCATCATGCCCGGCTTTATCTTCTCGAAGGGCCGCGTGGGCATCGTATCGAAGTCGGGTACCCTGACTTACGAAGCCGTGGACCAGCTCACCAAGGCCGGCCTGGGCCAGACCACGGCCATCGGCATCGGCGGCGACCCCATCATCGGCACTACCACCAAGCAGGCGGTAGAATTGCTGATGAACGACCCCGAAACCGAGGGCATCGTGATGATTGGCGAAATCGGCGGCGGCATGGAAGCCGAAGCCGCCCGCTGGATTAAGGAAACCGGCAACAAGAAGCCCGTCGTGGGCTTTATCGCCGGCCAAACCGCGCCTCCCGGCCGCCGCATGGGCCACGCCGGCGCCATCGTAGGCGGGGCCGACGACACGGCCGCCGCCAAAATGGCCATCATGCGCGAGTGCGGTATCCACGTGGTGGATTCGCCCGCCGAGATTGGCGAAACCATGCTGCGCGTACTAGGTACTAAATAAGGCTAACACCTGCCTCTTTACTAAAAAAGCTCCGGTAGCCACCGGAGCTTTTTTAGTACTTTGCTTTTCAATAATTCGACTATTTACTTTTTTCCTGCATGCGCATTTTTTTTTAAAACCCTGGCTAGCCTTGGCGACCGTGGCGGTACTCGCAGCGGCCTGCCGGAAGGAAGTTGAAAAGATTGTGGTGCAGGAAGTCGAAAAGCAAACCAGCTGGATGGCTTCGCCAGGTCTTTATAGCACCAGCGCCGTAATAATCGGCATGAGCAAAACCGCTAACTCGGTATTGGTACAGTCACCCGTTTTTTTGAATATTATCACACCCAAGCCCGGCTCGCCCGCTTATCGGCAGTTTGGCTACATCGGGCGCGTAGCGGTAGGCTTCCCGGCGGATGTGTATCTGCGTATGCCGTTCAGCGCCGATTTTTTTGTATCAGCCTATTCCGTACAGGACACCCTAGTGACGCTGGCGCCCACGGCCGAGCCAGTTACTACCGGCTACTCAACTTATGTTCGGCTGCGGAAAATTGACCCACAGGCCATTGGTATCACGGCCAATAAATCTCCCAGCGGCCTGCCTTTCGGCGCTATCAACAAGCACAACTACCTGCTATTTGGCTACCAGGCAGCAGGCCCGGCCGGCAACCTGAATTTTGCCTTAACCAAGGTAACGCGGCAGGCAGTTGGTAACATCACAGCGCAAACCCAGCGCGTACGCATTGCCCTACCCCTTGCCTTGGCAGGCAGCCAACTCCGCTGGATAAAGGCTATTGACGACTATTTCCTGGTGGGCTGCGAAGATGCCGGCCTCTACAAAATCCGGGAAGACGGGTCGGTTACGTGCGTATTCGCGGCTCCTACTTTGGCTACTACTTGCTACCAATGGCAAAGCACGGTCTACGTACCCGAATCAGATGGTAGCATCCTAGTTTCGACTACCAACGGCGACAGCTGGCAGCGCTACCAGGGAATGCCCCCGGTATTACGTTTCGCCACTTACCATGCAGTTGGTGACAGCCTAGTTGGAGTCAGCCAAGCACTAGGCCCACAACTATTTACACTAAACTGGCGCGGGCCAGCCTACCGCTTGCGCGTGCTTCGCAACGATGGGCTGGGCCAGGGAGAGGTGCGGGGCCTTGAGCAATTTGGCGACACGGTGTACGCAGGTACCACTGGCGGCCTCTTCAGGCAGCCCACCAAGGGATTTTTCGTTACCAAGCAGTAGTAGCTGGGCTAGCGGAACCGCGCTACTGCCCCCGCAGCTTCAGCAAATCGGGCCGGAATACCACGCCCACGCTGATGAGCCCCGACACGGGCGCCGTGCGCTTGCGCAGCGGATTATCGCTGTCGGCGGTAGTGGGCAGCGACAGCCCAAAGGTCCCCTGACCCTGCACCACCCCGTGCCCCACGCGCACAAAAAACGTGGGCTCGATAAAGAAGCGGTTGGCCGGGGCCACGGCCTGCCCGTCGAGGTCGAGGCGGTTGTAATCGACAAAGGTGCCGCGCACCGAGGCGCCGCCCGTCACGCCCGGCCCTAGCGGGTAGGCGGCGTAGAGCTGCCCGTAGTAGCGCAGGTAGCGCGCCTCGTAAAAGCCCGATGCATAGGGCAAGGGAATGGGCACGTAAGGCGAGACGATACCAACATCCACGCTGTGGAGCTGCACGCTGGCTAGCCCCACCCCACCCACCGCGGCCAGGTACCAGTCTGAGCGGGCCGAGGGCGCCTGGTAGTAGCCCAGCCCCAGGCCCACCTGGCGGTGCGTATCATGGTAAGTGGTGGTTACGTTGTTGGTCGTCGTTTCATTATTGCTGCCCTGAATGGCCGACTCGGCAGCCAGCAGTAGGTGGTTGGTGGGGGCCCAGGCCGCGTCCAGCTCCAGCGAATTAACGCCGCGCAGGCCCGCCGTTATTTCTACCTGGTTTTTGGTGAGCAGCGGCGTGCTGGGCACCGTGGGCACGTATACGGCGCAGCCCCCAAGTAGCAGGCTGGCGGCCAAAGTTGCGGCACAGTACAGATTTTTCACAGGATAGAACGGTTGAGGTGAGCGGGTGAGAACTGGAGTAAAGGAAGGACCCTGCACCGCGACTAGGCAAACGAATAGCTGGCTGCATCAGGCGTTAGCCAAATGCCTTCTGGCGCCAAAACGAGAGCCTAAAATCTAAAATACAAGCACTTGCAAATAATGCAGGCAGACTTTTAGATAGTTAGCCTTACCCCTTATTTTAGGGTGGCTAGCCAGGGCAGGCGCCGTTTTTTATACGGGAGGCACCCAGTGCCCCAGGCGTTGCATAAGAAAACTGTGAAGTGCCATTCGGTCCTGGCTACTGGAATTGCGTATAGTCTGAACCGTCGTTACCCCCGGTTTCTCTGTTTGTTATGTCTGATTATTCCTGTGATGCGCTCATTATCGGCTCCGGCCAGGCTGGCAATCCGCTGGCCCGCGCCCTGGCCGAAGCTGGCCGCACGGTTATCCTAGTTGAAGAAGCCCACCTGGGTGGCTCGTGCGTCAATTATGGCTGCGTGCCCACCAAGACCATCCTGGCCTCGGCCGAGCGCCTGCACCAAGTGCGCACGGCCGACGCGCTCGGCATCCGGCTCAACGGCGAGGCTAGCGTGGACATGCCCGCCGTGATGGCCCGCAAGAATGCCCTGCTGGCTCAATCGCGCAAAAACCTGGCAAAAACCTTCGACGACAAGCACCCCAATATGACGTTGCTGCGCGGCCACGCCTCCTTCCAAAGGCCGCACGAGGTGCTGGTGCAGGAAACCAAGGAGCGCCAGAGCATCGTCAAGGCCAAACAGATTTTTATCAATACCGGCACCCGGCCGCTGGTACCCGACATTCCGGGCCTGGCGGAGACCAACTACCTGACCACAACCACGCTGCTCGACATTCAGGAAGTGCCGGAGCACCTGCTCATTTTAGGCGGCGGCTACATCGGGTTGGAGTTTGGGCAGATGTTTCGGCGCTTCGGTAGCCAGGTTACCATTATTGAAACCGGCACACACTTGCTGGAACACGAAGACGATGACGTGTGCGAGTGCTTGGAAAAAGCACTGCTCGATGACGGGATTGAACTGCTATTTGGGGCCGAAACGCGGCGCGTGTCGCGCAATGCGGCGGGCGAGCTGACCATCACGCTCGACACTCCAAAGGGCGAGCGCCGCCTGCACGGCAGCCACCTGCTGGTGGCTACCGGCCGCCACCCCAACTCCAACGCCCTCAACCTGGAAGCCGCCGGGGTGAAGACTGATGAGAAAGGCTTTATTCAGGTAAACAGCAAGTTACAAACGGCCGCCCGCCACATCTACGCGCTGGGCGATGTGCACGGTGGGCCGCAGTTTACGCATATCAGCTACGACGACTTCCGGGTGGTGCGCGACAACCTGCTGCACCGTGGGCGCCGCTCGGCCAAGCAGCGCCCCCTGCCCTACTGCGTCTTCACCGACCCGCAGCTCGGGCGCATTGGCCTGAGCGAAAGCCAGGCCAAGGAACAAAAAATCGACTACCGCGTGTCGAAGCTGCCGGTGCGTAGCATTGGCCGCGCCCAGCAAACCGGCGAAACAACGGGCTTCTGGAAAGTACTCGTGGGCCCCGACGACCGCATTCTCGGGGCGGCCATCGTGGGTCCCGAAGCTGGCGAAATCATGACCATCCTGCAAGTCGCCATGACCGGGCGCCTGCGCTACCAGCAACTGCAAAACATGGTCATCGCCCACCCCATTTGGGCTGAGGGCCTGAATGTAGTGTGGAAAGAATTGGAATAATCGTTACGTAGTAAGGGGGTTGATTGCCAGGTATTAGCAGCTATTCTAGCAGCACTAATACCTAACAGCCAACCCCCTTACTACTTACTTCTGCACTTCCTTAGCCACGCGCACGCCTACGGCCATAATGCCGGGCAACTGGTCCTGGCGCATATACTGCTCCAGGGTTAGCTTGTAGGGGCCAGCCTTGGCAAAATGCTGGTGCGGCAGGGCCAGAAACTGGTGGTCGAAGATGTCGCCCGCGCCGGCCCCTAGCGGCTCACCGGTTTTGGGGTTCATCAGCAGCATCTGGTGCAGCAGGGCCGGGCCGGCCGGGCGGCCATCGGGCCCAATGAGCGTATGCTTCAGATACAGGTTATAAAACCCATAGCCGGCGGCATTGCGCACGTTGAAGTACACATTGTAGCGCGCCGCCGTGTCGGCAATGCTAAACGTGAACGAGGGCCGCTGTTGCACATCCCACACGTAGGCATCGCCGGAGGGCGATTTCAGGTCCGCATTTTTCTCATACACCCGGTTGGGGTCGCAGGCGCTGAGGGCGGTGGCAGCGGCCAGTGGCAGCAGGGTCAACCCCAGCCGCCGGGCAGCGGATAGCAAGTAACGCATAGCTTACGAGGCGCTAGGGGGAGTAGAAGCGGCGGGGCCAGCCCCGCCCTCACCACGGCGGCCGCTGCCACCCCGGCGGCCGCGGCTACGGCTGCCCTGGCTGGTAGTGCCATCGGGGCGGGGCTGGTCGCCGCCCTCGCGGGGCGGGCGGGGGGCTTGCGCGCCGGCCGCGTCGTTGCGGCGGGGCCGGGCCTCCTGGTCGGGGCGCGGAGCCGAGCTTTCGCCGCCCTCACGGTGGCTGCGGCCACCGCGGCGGTTGAGGGGCCGGGCGGCGGCCCCGCGCCGGCCGCGCGGCTCGGCTTGGCCTTCGGTGGGGGTAGTGGCGGTAGCGGCCGCGTCGGCGCGCGGGGTAGTGGGCTGATTATCTGGGCGGGGCGGGCGCGGGCCGGCTTCCGAGCGGGGGGCGCGGCCTTCGGGGCGCTCGCGGCGGCGCGGCTCGCGGGCTTCGCGCGGCTCCCTGGGCTCGCGGCCGTCGGGGGCAGCGGTGGGGCTAGCGGCAGCTTCGGATGCCTGGCTGGCGGGGCGCTCGGGGCGGTCGCGCTCCTTGCGCTTGCGCTTGCCGCGCTTGCTGCCCGATTTTATCTGGTCATCGAGGCGGTCAAGGTCACCTTCCATGAGGGTTGACACGGCGGGGGCCACTTCCTCCTCCTGGCGGGGGGCCAGCAGGGTGTCGGGCTTTTCGCCGCGCTTGTTCATTTCCAGCACTTCGCGCACGCGCTCGGCGCTGAGCATTACCCAGTTGTTATCGCCCCGGAAGGCAAACCACATGCGCTTGCGGAAGATGTCGGTTTTTTGCAAAAAGGCCTCGCCCGTAGCCACTTGCAGCGGGCGCTGCACCTGCGGAATATCCTTGAGCGCGTCGAGGTAGGCGTCGAGCTCATAGTTGAGGCAGCACTTGAGGCGGCCGCACTGGCCGGCCAGCTTCTGGGGGTTGAGGCTCAGGTTCTGGTAGCGGGCGGCGGTAGTGCTCACGGCCTTGAAATCGGTGAGCCAGGTAGAGCAGCACAGCTCGCGGCCGCACACGCCGATGCCGCCGATGCGGCCGGCCTCTTGGCGCAGCGATATCTGGCGCATCTCCACGCGCACCCGAAACTCGTCGGCCAGCCGCCGAATCAGCTCCCGGAAATCAACCCGGTCCTCGGCCGAGTAGTAGAACAGCGCCCGCGTGCGGTCGGCCTGGTACTCCACATCGGAGAGCTTCATTTTGAGGCGCAGCTCATCGACCACGGCGCGGGCCCGGAACATGGTGCCGTTTTCGAGGTCGCGCACGGCCTGCCAGCGCTCCTCGTCGTCGGGCGTGGCCACGCGCAGAATGGGTCGGATGTCACGCGAGTCGGTGGGTACCTTCTTCTTGCGCATTTGCAGGCGCACGAGCTCGCCCTTCAGGCTCACGTGGCCCAGGTGCCAGCCCGAGCCGGCGGCCTCCACCACCACGGCATCGCCGGTGACGAGGGGCAGGTTTTTAGTATTGCGGAAAAACTCCTTCCGGCCACCCTTAAAGCGAATTTCGACGCAGTCGAAGCCCCGAAAATCGGAGGGCATATCGACGTCGGCGAGCCAGTCGAAGACATTGAGCCGGGTGCAGCCGCCCGACGAGCAGCCCCCTTTAGAGCCGCAGCCGCCGACTTTCGAAGTCGAGCAGCCGCCGCCGGATGAACAAGTAGTACAAGCCATGAGGCTGAAAATCTATAGTTGAGGCGACCGCACAAATGGGGCCGCACGAAAGAGGGAATCTAGCAAAGATAACCAATTGCGCAAGCGAAAAGGCCGGCTGCAACGCAAAAAAATGGGTTGATAACCTACTTCAAAACCTACCGCTGAACCGGCTACCTACTCATCGCGCGCTACCACCCGAAAGAACTAATAAAATTCGTCGGGTAGTATGCAGCCAGTTGAGTTAGCTGAACAGTACTGGAAATATGCTACAAAAACACCGGATAATACTTTAGCAACATAGTTTCACAAGTGTGTAACATTTAGGCATTTGTGAAACTACCAGTTGTTAGCTGAAAAATTCTTTTCACATTTGGCTCACAATCTCTTCACCCTTTTCCAAACCAAACCAATGTTTAAGTTCTCTTCTCTTTTGGCTCTGGGAGCCGTTGCCACCCTTTCGCTGGCTGGCTGCCAGAAGCAACAGGACACGGCTACCACGCCCACTGCTATTTCGAATGACGTGAAAGCGCAGGTGAAAGCCTTGGGCTTCGGCACCAGCGACCTGCGCGCCACGGAAGGTGGCTACGTAGTGGAAGGCGACATCTTGCTGACGCCCGAAATGCTGGCTAGCAAGAGCGACGCCAAGTTTATGCGCGTAGGGGCCGACGAGCAGTACCGTACCACCAACCTCGTAACCGGCCTGCCCCGCCGCCTCACGGTGAGCATTTCGAGCCAGTTCAACTCGACCTACGTAACGGCTATTGACGAAGCCATCCGCCGTTACAACGCCCAGGGCCTGCAGCTGACGTTCGTGCGCATCACCTCGGGCACGGCCGATTTGCCGGTGAAGTACTCGTCGAACCTGGGTTCGGGCGTGCTGGGCCAATCGGGCGGCTTCCCCTCGGGCGGCAACCCCGCACCCGGCTTCACGCTGGTGCCGAACGTAATCAACAGCTCGAACGTCAACTACATCGCCACCATCATGGCCCACGAGATGGGCCACTGCATCGGTTTCCGCCACACTGACTACATGAACCGCGCCTACAGCTGCGGCGGCTCGGCCAGCAACGAAGGCGCTAGCACCGTGGGTGCCATCCAGATTCCGGGCACGCCGGCTTCGGCCGACCCCAACTCGTGGATGCTGGCTTGCGTGGGCAACGGCGTAAACCGTCCGTTCAACACCAACGACGCAACTGCGCTCAACTACATTTACTAAGCACGTCTCGTGTTTAGGGAAGCGCCCCGGCTTGTAATAAGCCGGGGCGCTTTTTTATATTCACGAGTGAGCTATCGCTACGTATTTTACTGGTTTTCTTCAGAATATCTTCGAAAAAAGTGTAACATTTCGCTAATTTGAGTGGAAGATGAGTGTAGTCTGAAATCTTGCAGCACATTTGGGCAACGTACTTTTTACTCTTTTCCAAACCAGACCAATGCGCAAGTTTTCCACTATGCTGGCCCTCGGCGCCGGCGCCGTTCTCTCGCTGGCTAGCTGCCAAAAGCAGCAGGATACAGCCGCTCAGCCGGCTAGCATCACGCCGGCCGTGACGGCCCAGATTGCGGCCCTGGGCTTCGATACCAGCGACCTGAAGGCTACGGCCGGCGGCTACCTCGCCGAAGGCGACATCCTGATTACGCCCGAGCTGCTGGCCAGCAAGCCGGAGCGCAAGTTTTTGCGCGTGGGCGCTGATGAGCAGTACCGCACCACCAACCTCGTTACCGGCCTGCCCCGCGTGCTGACGGTGAGCCTAGCGGCCGAGTTTCCGGCCGCCTACGTAACGGCTATCGACGAAGCCATCCGGCGCTACAACGCGGCGGGCCTACAACTGACCTTTACGCGCATCACCTCGGGCACGGCCGATTTGCCGGTGAAGTACTCGGCTAATCTGGGCACGGGCGTGCTGGGCCAGTCGGGCGGCTTCCCCTCGGGCGGCAACCCGGCGCCAGGCTTCACGCTGGTGCCGAGTGTGATTAACAGTACCAACACTGGTTACATTGCCACCATCATGGCCCACGAGATGGGCCACTGCATTGGCTTCCGCCACACCGACTACATGAACCGCGCCTACAGTTGCGGTCGCAAGGGCCAGGGCAACAACGAAGGCACGGCTGGCGTGGGCGCCATCCTGATTCCGGGCACACCCTCGGCGCCCGACCCCAACTCGTGGATGCTGGCTTGCGTGGGCAACAACGTGGACCGGCCCTTCAACGCCAACGACCTAACGGCACTTAACTACCTCTACTAATCGCCTCTCTAAGCCAACCGCTGCTACCACAAAGGCCCCGGACTGCTTGGCAGTCCGGGGCCTTTTGCTGCCCGCTGGGGGCTGGCAGCTAGTTTATCAGCACCACGCGGCGCGTGCGGGCGGGGCCGCCCCCGCTGGTCGGGGCAGCCCGCAGCAGGTACACGCCGGGGCGCAGGCCACTGGTGTCAAAAGGGTTGAGCGCGCCGTTGAGCGTATCAGTGCGCACGAGGCGGCCTAGCGCATCGTAAAGCGCTACTTGCAGGGATACACCCGGCTCGCCGGCCACTTGCAGCGCCTGCCCTATCACCACCGGCACCGGAAATACCAGCAGCGCACCGCGGCGCACGAGCTGGATATCAACCGTATCGCTGACGAAGGTGCGGCCGGTGGCATCCTGCCCCACCACGCGGTAGCGGTTGAGCCCGGTGGTGGCGGTGAGGTCGGTAAATAAAGTAGTGAGCCGGGTTACGGGGTTCAGGGTTTGAATAGTCTGGAACCCGCCGGGGCCCAGCCGCTGCAATTGCACGGCTTGCAGGCGGTAGAGCGTACCGAGCGACAAAATAAGCTGGGCCGAATCGGCAATGGGGAAACGGGGCAGTAGCGAACGCACATAGCAGCCCACCCCGGCCGTGGCCACGTTGGCGGTGGCGCCGCGCTCGGCTACCTTGCCGCCCAGCACCGGCGCCACGGCAAAATACGTCCCGGCATTTTCGGCGGGCGTTACCATTAGCAGCGTATCACTCACTAACCTGAATGGTTCCAGCCGGGTAGTGCCGAGCCGATATACCTGGTACTGGCTGGCCCCCGGCGTAGCAGGCCACGTCAGCAGGGTTTCGTTGGTGCACACGTAGCCCACTCGCACCGGCAGGGGCCGGGCCAGCGCGAAGGTATCGGACACGTAGGCTTGGCCATCAACCAAGCAGCGCAGTTGGACCAGGGTGGTGGTGTCGGGCGCCGCCCAGGCGTAGGTGCGCGCCGCAGGGTCGAGGCTGGCGGTGATGGGGCGCCAGCCGGAGCGGCCCACCGGCCGGTACTCAAGCTGAGCTGTGAAGGCGGAACCGGCGTAGTTCCAGCGCAGGCGGGTGGTTTGGGCAGGGCGCACATTGCGGATACGGCTCGGCACCAGCCACTCGAAGCCGGGCGCTACCACCTCGTAGGCCAGGCTGAAGGCCTGTGGGCCGCTGGGCACCACGTAGCCGCGCACCCGCACCTGGTAGGTGCCGGCCGTGGGTAGACTAATGGTTATCTGCTCCACGTTGTTGAGGTGGTCGGCGCCGCGCCGCGCCAGCCGGGCCAGCGAGTCGAGGCTGGGGTAGGCGCTAAGCGTCCAGGGCAGCCAGCGGCGGCCGGTGGGGTCCAGCACTTCTATATCAAGGTCGTTGACCAGCGCCGTGGCGGCGTTGGCGGCGGCTTCGGGGTCGGTCCAGGCTAGGGTTAGTTTGACTTGCCGGGTGTTGGCCGGCACGCTCAGGTCGAACTGCTGGGTCTGGCCCTGGGTTAGCGAGCCGCTGCGGTAGCGGCTGTCGAGTATCGTGCGCACGGCTCCCAGCGCATCGAGCTGGCCGAAGCCGGATACAAAATCAACCTCGGCCCGGCCCACGTCGCGGGCGCTGTTGAGGAGGGCGGCCTTTACCAGCGCGGCCGGCGGCAGTGCACCCACCTGGTCGCGGTAGGCCTGCTGCACCAGCAGCGCCGCGCCCGAGCCGAGCGCCGCGGCATCCGACGAGCCGGCGTCGCCATAGGCCACCAGCTCGGGCTTCACCCGGCCGTCGTAGGCGGGCCCGCGCGAGCTGAGCGCCGCCACTTGCCCCAGCGCATCGGAGGCACCCACGGCCAGCGAGTTTTTCGACATCTTGAACTGACCGGTGAGGTTGGCCACGTTGGCCAGCCCCTTGTAGGGACCATCGGGGCTGGCGCTGGTGCCCGAGTTACCGCTCGAAAAAACGTGCAGCAGGTACGGCAGCTGCCGCGTTTGCTGGTCGTAGCCTAGGGCCTCGAGGCCGTAGTAGTTCTCAATACCGGTGCCGTAGGAGTGGTTTTGCACGCTCACCCCCAGTGCGGTAAGGTCGGCGTTGGCATCGGGCAGCAGGTTGGCGTAGGACGACGAGGCCAGGCCGGCCTGCGGCGCGGCGCCCTCGCCGGCCGGGCCCGAGTTGCCGGCGCCGGCAATGAGCGTGGCCATGATACTGGCGTGGGCCGACTCGATAACCGTGCTGGCCGGCGTGTTCAGCAGCCGCCTCCGAAAGTCGATATCAGTCGGGTCGAGCGGGTTTTCCTTGATGCTCGCCACCAGACCCTGGCCCGTGAGGCTGGGGTAGCGGCGCTGCACGGCGCGTAGATTGTTCACCGTGAGGTCGGCGCTGTTGAGCAGGCGCTCGTCGTGGGCCGGGCGGTTGGGCACATCCACGAACTCGACCAGCGGCGAGCCGGCCAGGGCAGCCAGTTGCGCCTTGGTGAGGTGGCTTACCTCCACCACGTTGCCGCGGCTGGCGCTTAGCTGCGCGCCGGGCAGCGCCGCACCGGCCCACTGCCGAAAGGCCGCTACCTCGCGCACCTGCACCCGCACGGCCGGGCCGGCGTGGGTGCGCAGGGCCGGGGCCAGCCGGGCGGCGGGCGGCGTTTGGGCCAGCAGTGGCGCGGAGGCTAGCAGCACGCCCGCCAGCGCACCCAGTACTTTTTTTATCACAGAGGCAGGGGAAAGGCTGGTTGCCCTTCGCTGCGCGCGAAGATAAGCTGACTGGGCAGCCGACCCCGCCCCTACCTACTTAATAACGCGCAGGATGCTGCTACCCTGGTCGGTTACGTACACATCACCGGCCTCATCCACGGTTATGCCGAAGGGGCCGTTGAAGCGGGCGGTGGTGCCCGGCCCATCGGTGGTGCCAGCTGTGCCCGAGCCGGCCAGCGTTGTTACTACCCCGGCCGGGGTTATCTGGCGAATGCGGTTGTTGCGGGTATCGGCTACGTACAGTATCCCCCCGGCGTCGATGGCGACGCCGCCCGGCCGGTTGAAGAGGGCGACCGCCCCCGTACCATTAGCAAAACCCGCGGTGCCCGAGCCGGCCAGCGTCGTTACCACCCCAGCCTGGCTCACCTGGCGGATACAGTTGTTGCTGGCATCGGCCACGTACACCGTGCCACTCGCACTCACTGCCACGCCGGAGGGGACTGCAAATGCGGCGGCAGTCCCCTGGCCATCGGCAAAGCTCGACTGGCCCGAGCCGGCCAGCGTCGTTACTACCCCGGCGGGCGTAATCTTGCGAATACGATTATTGCCCGTGTCGGCTACGTATAGGGTGCCAACGGCATCTACGGCCACCCCGAAGGGGTTTCTGAACTGCGCGGCCTGGCCCACGCCATCGGCAAAGCCGGCCGTGCCCGAGCCAGCCAGCGTGGTCACCAGGCTACCGTCCCGGCTCACCTGGCGGATGCAGTTGTTGCTGGCATCGGCCACGTACACCGTGCCATCGGGCCCCACGGCTATTCCGGTGGGGTTGTTGAAGCGCGCATTGACAGCCTGGCCGTCGACGTAGCCGGCCTGGCCGGTACCGGCCAGCGCCCTCACCACCCCGCTCGAATTATCAACCTGAAAAATAACGTCGGCGCCGAGTGACGCCACGTAGAGGGTGCCGCTCGTGCCTATGGCTACTCCAGCAGGACTGGCCAAGCTTGGGTTGCTGCTACTGGTTGAGGCTGCCAGGGTCGAAACTACGCCGCCGTTGGCCGGGATGGTCGAGCCGTTGGCATCGGGCACGCGGCCGTTGGCCAGATTCAGCCAGGCCACGCCCGAGTAATAGTACAAGCCCTGGCTGCCATCGGTCTGAAACACGAGCAGGCCCTGGGCGGGGCTGGCAATGGCCTGGCGCTGGGCGGCCGTGAGGCGCGGGGGCAGCAGACCCTGGCTGGTGCTGCGCACATCGAGCGCGGCCGAGGCTTCGGGGGTAGTAGTGCCAATGCCAACGCTCTGCGCGTGGCCGGCGGTGGACAGCCCCAGGCTGGCCAGCAGCAGGGCAAGGAAAGGGCGTAAGCTCTTTTTCATAGGTAAGGGCGGTAAGTGGCTGGCTATAAAGGTAGCACAGGCCAGTTACCAGGCTAATTTATTCTGGATTTATTGCCAAAAAAGCCCCGGCCTGCTCGGCCGGGGCAAATGCGGGTGCGGGCCAGCGGCGGCCGGCCGCCGGGCGGGCGGCTATTTTTTGGCCAGGGGCGGGTTGTCGTCGCCGGGCTTGGCGGCCGCACTCACCGCGAAGCCACAGGTCCCGAGCGCGGCAGGGTTAGTGGCATGCTTAGCCAGCAGAATATCGCGCGAGCGGCGGGAACTGTCCGTCATACCCAGACATCAGCACCTTGTCATAATGCACCAAGATGGCATTCTTAAACACGAGAAAGCCAAACCTGAGGACAGGTTTGGCTTTCTTGAGACCAGTTTTGCCGGGCGGCGGGCGGGAACTGTCCCGCGCCTACTCGCCGGGCTTGAGCACCACTTTCAGGCAGTTATCCTTCTTGTGGCGGAAAATGTCGTAGCCGTGGGCTGCCTGGCTTAGCGGCAGGCGGTGCGAGATGATGTCGTCAAGTACCACTTCGCCCTTGATGATGTGCTGCAACAGCTTGTCGATATGCTTGTGAGCCGGCGCCTGCCCCCCCACCAGCTTGATGCCCTTGTCGAAAAACTGCCCCACTGGGAAGTTGTCGTTGGTAGTGGCGTACACGCCCAGCACCGACACCACGCCGCCGCGCCGCACGGCGCTCATGCAGGCCTCAATGATTTTGGGCGAGCCCTTTTCGAGGTTCACCACGGCTTTGGCGCGGTCAAGCAGGTTGCGGTCGGGCTCGAAGCCCACGCAATCGACGCATACGTCGGCGCCACGGCCCTCGCTCATGTCGCGGATTTGGTCGATTACTTGGTCGTGGCTTTCCCACAGAATGGTTTCGCAACGGGTCGTTTCCTTGGCCTTATCGAGGCGATATTGCTGGGTATCAACAATTACGACCCGGGCCGCGCCGCGCAGCCAGGCGCTCTTGGCGGCCATAATGCCCACCGGGCCCGCCCCAAAAATGGCCACGAACTCGCCGCCCTTCACTTCGGCCCAGTCGATGCCCGAGTAGCCGGTAGGGAAGATATCGGTGAGGAAAAGCACTTGCTCGTCGGTCAGGAAATCGGGCACTTTGCGCGGGCCGTAGTCGGCGTAGGGTACGCGCACGTACTCAGCCTGGCCGCCGTCGTAGCCGCCGTAGAGGTCGGTGTAGCCGAAGAGTGCGCCGCCCTTTTGAGTCAGCAGGCCGCCCTCGGGGCCGTAGTGGTCGGGGTTGGAGTTTTCGCAGTGCCCGGGCAGTGCGTGGTTGCACATAAAGCAGTGGCCACAGGCAATGGGAAAGGGCACCACCACGCGGTCGCCGCGCTTGAGGTTGCCCACGCCACGACCCACTTCCTCCACAATGCCCATAAACTCGTGCCCCAGCACCATCGGGCTAGTGGGCAGCGAGCCGTTGTAGATGTGCAGGTCGGAGCCGCAGATGGCGGTGCTCGTGACGCGGATAATGGCGTCGCGCGAGTCTTTCAGCGTGGGGTCGTCTACGGTATCGACGCTCACGTGGCGCGGACCGTGAAACACTAATGCTTTCATGGAAAAGGAGGAAAGGAGGTGAGAAGCTTCCGCAGCTTAACGGCGGGCGCCGCGGCTGGTTGCCGCCCCCTAGCCTTCCAATTCTTCGATTACCAAGCAATTAAGCTCAACCATTACACTCCTAGCTGGGCCGTTGCTGCCGGTTATCCGCTTCGCGGCCAGCCCCTAGCCTAACTTCAAAGCTGATAGATGCTGATACCCGCTGGGGTGAGGAAATAAGCCAGCTGGTCGCCGAGCAGCACCTGACGCACGGTGCCAGCGTCGAGGCCGGCGGGCAGCGGCTGGGTCCGCTCGGTGAGGTTGTAGAGGTGGAAAAAGTGCAGCTGCCCGCCGCCGAGGTACACCAACTCATCGCCCCGAAAGGTAATGTAATCGAGCCCCGTAAAGGGCAGCTTTTTGCGGTAGTTGCCCAGGTTGTCGAACACGAAGATGCCGCTGGTATGGTCCACGAGGTACACGTTGTTCTGGTACTGGCGCAGGAAGCGGAAGTCGGGCCGGCTACGGCCGATGATGAGGTCGAGCGGCGTGCTTTGCACCACGCGCAGGGCCTGAGGGTCAAATTCGCGCAGCGCCAGGGCGCTCTCGTCGAGCAGCCACAGCAGGCCGTCGGGGGCCAGGGTGGCCGTGCGCACGGTGCCATCGAGGTAGTCGGCGAGCCGGATTTCGCTCAGCGGGGCCAGGAAGCGGTCGAGCAGCAGCACCTGCTGGCGGTCGTCGTAAAAAACGAGCAGGCTGTTCTGGTTCCAGGCCTCCACCACGGCCACGTGGCCGGGCTGCGCGGGCGAGTAGGTGTTCAGCGGCTGGCCGTCGCGGGCCAGCTGGCGCAGGTTGTTGTCGCGGTCGGCCAGGTAGAGCGTGCCGCGCCGGTCGAGCGAGGCGGCCCCCACGCCGGGCAGCGCCAGGGTTTTGACGAGCGTCCAGGTGCCAGCAGCAGGGGCGGGCGCCGTAGGGCTAGCCTCCTTACTGGCCGGGGCCGCCTCGACCGGGGCCACCCCAGCGGCGGGCGCTACCGAGGCGGCGCTGGGTACGGTGCTCTGGGCGCGGGCGCCGAAGCTCAGCAAGCCAGCCACCGCTAGCCCCAGGCTACTTCTCAAACTCACGCAAAACCAGCTCGTTGCCATCATATACGCCGTAGGAGCAATAATTGACCCATTCGCCGAGGTTAATGTAGCGGCTGCCGGGGCCCACTGCTACGTCGAGGGGCAGGTGGCGGTGGCCAAACACGTAGTAATCGTGGTGCTGGCGCTTTTCCAGCTCGCGGCAATACACCAGCAGCCACTCATCTTCGCCGAAGTAGGTGGCGTCGGCCGCGCCGTTTTGCAGGCGCGAGTGGCGGCTCCAGCGGTTGGCAATGCCGATGCCTAGGTTGGGGTGCAGGCGCGCAAACAGCCACTGCGTGAAGCGCGAGTTGAACACCGGCTTCATCAGGCGCTTGTAGGCGAAGTCGCCCGGCCCCAGCCCATCGCCGTGGCCGATGTGGAAAAGCTTGCCGCCCATGCGCTGGCTCACCGGGTTGCGGATTATCGGAATGCCCATTTCCTGGGTGAAGTAGCCAAACATCCACATGTCGTGGTTGCCGGTAAAAAGCGTGATGGGCAGGCCGCCATCGGTTAGCTCGGCCAGCTTGCCCTGCAAGCGGCTGAACCCCCGCGGAATCGCGTGCTTGTACTCAAACCAGAAGTCGAACACATCGCCCAGCAAGTAGATGGCCGCGGCGTCTTTAGCCGCCACATCGAGCCAGCGCACAATACGGCGCTCGCGCTCGCGCGAGGTCACGGCATCGGGCGCGCCGAGGTGAAAATCGGAGGCAAAATACACGCGCTGGCCCGGTGCCAGGGCTAGCGGCGACAACTCAGGCAGCAGGCTAGGCACCATCTTCGAGTAAGAACAAGCTGAGGCGGCGCGGGCCGTGGGCCCCCAGCACGAGGGTTTTTTCAATATCGGCCGTGCGGCTAGGGCCCGTGGTGAGCGAAAGCATCGACGGCAACTGCGCGCCGTAACGGGCCTGCACTGCCCGTAGCGCGTCGCCGATTTCGGGCACTAGCTGGCTGGGGCGGGCCAGCACCAGATGCTGGTCGGGGTAAATGCTAAGCCGCCGGCCGCTGGCCGTGGCCGGCACCACCACGATGCTGCCGGTGCGGGCCACCAACGCCTCGCAACTGGTAAGGCCCACGGCCGCCTGCACCCGAAAATCGGCTTCGCCAGCTTCGAAGGGCACCTGCGTCTTGCGCAACAAGGCTTGCAGCGCGGGCTCCCACACGTAGAACTTTTGCCCGGCGGGCAGGCGCTCGGCCAGCCAGGTACGCAGCTTGAGGCCGAGCAGCGCCACGTTTTCACAGTAGAAGAACTCTCCTCCAATACGCTGAAAGTTTTCGGCAAACGTTATGGCCAGGTCGGCGGCGGGCAGCGGCGGGTGTACCGACGCGGCCCAATCGGGCGCGGGCAGCGCCGGCGCCGGGCCAGCCGCCAGCGCCGCCCGGATGCGGCCCAGCAATTGTTCGCGAGGAGAAAGCATCCGGCAAAGGTACCTATTTTAGGAAATTGGGAACTTGCAAGGAGCCTGTCTAATAAATCTATTGAACATCATGCTTTGTGGGGCTCAGCATAACGTTCTGCCTTCAAAAAAAATGAGGAACCGAGCAATTGCCCAGTTCCTCATTCTTCACTCTAAATTAATTTCCTGGTTTAACTAAGCTGGCTCGTTAAGGCCGGGCAAGTGCGGCTCGGGCGTATCCTGGCCGAGTGGTAGGCCGGGGTGCTCCTGCTTCAGGTCGCTCAGCGTTTCGGAGCGGTCGGTGCCAGCCATGTGGGCCTGGTAGGTGGTTTGCTCATCGAAGGGACGCTTGCCTACGAGACGCTCCAAGTCGTCTTGCAGTAGCACTTCTTTTTCGAGCAGCTCCTTGGCTACTACTTCCAGCTCGTGGCGGCGCTCCGTCAGCAACTCTTTGGTGCGGATATAGGCTTGGTCAATGATGTGGCGAATTTCTTCGTCCATCAGTTGTGCCGTAGCCTCCGAGTAGGGCTTCGAGAAACCGTACTCGTTCTGGCCTTTAGAGTCGTAGTACGACACGTTGCCGAGCTTGGCGTTCATGCCGTAGATGGCCACCATCGACTGCGCCGTTTTGGTAATGCGCTCCAAGTCACTAAGAGCGCCGGTCGAGATTTTGCCGAATACGATTTCCTCAGCAGCGCGGCCGCCCAGCGTCATGCACATTTCGTCGGTCATCTGCTCCACATTGTAGAGGAACTGCTCGCGGGGCAGGTACTGCGCATAACCCAGCGCGGCCACGCCACGGGGCACAATGCTCACCTTCACCAGCGGGTCGGCGTGCTCCAGAAACCAGCCCACGATGGCGTGGCCGGCCTCGTGGTAGGCCACGATTTTCTTCTCCTGGGGGCTGATAATCTTATTCTTCTTCTCCAGGCCGCCGATTACGCGGTCGATGGCGTCAGTGAAGTCTTGGTTGGTGATGAATTTCTTATCGCGGCGGGCGGCGATAAGCGCAGCCTCGTTGCAGACGTTGGCAATTTCGGCGCCGGCAAAGCCCGGCGTCTGGGCCGACAGCTTCTTGGCGTCCACATCAGGGCCCAGGGTGAGGGGCTTGAGGTGCACGTTAAAAATCTGCGTACGGCCGTTGATGTCGGGCTTGTCGATGCTAATCTGACGGTCAAAACGGCCGGGGCGCAGCAGGGCCGAGTCGAGGGTATCGGGCCGGTTGGTAGCAGCCAGGATGATAACACCCGAATCGGTGCCGAAGCCGTCCATCTCCACCAGCAGCGAGTTCAGTGTGTTTTCGCGCTCGTCGTTGCCGCCGGGCATCGAGCCCTTGCTACGCGAGCGGCCCACGGCGTCAATCTCGTCAATGAAGATGATGCAGGGCGCCTTAGCCTTGGCTTGCTTAAACAAGTCGCGTACGCGGGCCGCGCCCACGCCCACAAACATCTCCACGAAGTCGGAACCTGAAAGCGAGAAAAACGGCACATCAGCCTCACCGGCTACGGCCTTGGCTAGCAGGGTTTTGCCGGTGCCGGGAGGGCCGACCAGCAGCGCACCCTTGGGGATTTTACCACCCAATATGGTGAATTTGCTCGGGTTCTTCAGGAACTCAACAATCTCCTGCACTTCTTCCTTGGCTTCTTCCAAGCCAGCTACGTCTTTGAACGTAATCTTCACTTTATCACCACCTTCGAACAGGGCAGCGCGGCTCTTGCCGATGTTAAAAATCTGGCCACCAGGCCCGCCCGCGCTGCTCATGCGGCGCATGAGGAATATGAACAGGATGATGCTCAGGATAATGAGACCGTAGCTGCTGATGATTTCCCCGATGCTCACGCGCTCTACTGGCTCCAGTTGCAAGCGCTGCTCACGGGGCTTGTCGGCTTGCAGCTTATCAAGCTGCTCCTGAAAGTACTTGGCGTCAAAAATCGGGAACGAATACTGCGCGCCGCGGTCGGCGAAGGGGCCGCGGCGGGCGGCCAGTTCGCGGGCATACTCGGGTTTTTGCAGCGCTGCCTGGGTCAAGCCGACTTCCACGGTGCGGGTGCTATTCACCAGCCCTACATCGTGCACGTCGCCGGCCGCCAGCATTTGCTCAAAGCGCTGCTGGTTGATTTTAATTGTGGAAGTCTGGCTATTAAACCAGAGCATACCTAAAAACAGCACCAGCAGCCCAGCCATCACCCACAGCTGCACACCCGGCCGGGGCGTGGGGTTGGGCAGCGTCGGCTTGCGGCGTTTGGTGGGCGTCGTATCAGACATAAAAAAGTAAACTAAATTGTACTAGACTAGTGTGCAACCGCGTCGCTGGGGGGTTGTTGGCGTCGCCTTGCCGCAGACGCAGTCGGCAGCCCGATACTTTAGCGGTGGGCGGCGTCGGCCGTGTCTTCGATGTGCGTGATTTCAGCGTCGCCCCAGAGCTCCTCCAGCGCATAAAACTGCCGGCGGTCGCGCAGAAACACGTGAACTACCACGTCCACATAGTCCAACAATACCCACTCGCGATTGGTGCGGCCTTCGCTCTGCCAGGGGGCCTGCCCCGTTACTTTTTCCACTTCCTCCTCTACCGAGCGAGCCAGGGCGTCGAGCTGGGTATCGGAGGAAGCCGAGCAGATGATAAAATAATCGGCCACTGCGTTTTTCAACTCTTTCAAGTTTAGTACCACAATGTCCATTCCTTTGCGGTCCTGGAGGCCGCGAACGGCTACGTCTGCCAATGTGTCCGAATCCTGTCGAACCAGGGTGCTCTTCATAGAGTAAGTTTACGTTGTTTGCTAGCTAATATACGACTGTCAACCCCCGTGGTCATCAGCCCAACTACCTTATTTACCGGCCAGCAGCTCATTTGGCTGCCCGCCTGCCCTTCTACTAACTCCGAAGCGCAGCAACTGTTGCGCGAAAACCGGGCCAGCGAGGGCTGCACCGTCATAACGGACGACCAGTTTGCCGGCCGCGGCCAGCGCGGCAACCAGTGGCTGGCCGCGCCGGGCGAAAACCTGACGCTGTCCATCGTGTGGCTACCCACGTTTCTGGACGCCGGCCAGCAGTTTTTGCTGAGCCAGGCCGTGGCGCTGGGCGTGCACGACTGGGCCGAAATGCTGCTCCAGCCCTCAGACAAGCTCCGGGTGAAGTGGCCCAACGACCTGTATTTCGGCCCGCAGAAATTTGGGGGCATTCTTATTGAGAACAGCTTGAGCGGGGCAAAAATTCAGTCCAGCATCGTCGGCATCGGCTTAAACGTGAACCAGCGGCACTTCGCCGTGCCCACCGCCACGTCGCTGGGGGTGCTCACGGGCCGCCACTTCCAGCGCGAGCTGCTGGCTGCCCGCCTGCTCGAATGCCTCGAAAAGCGCTACCTCCAGCTGCGCGCCGGCCGCATCGGTGAGTTGCGGCGCGACTACCTGGCCGCCCTCTACCGCTACCAGGAGGTGCACGACTACGAAGTAGCCGGCCGCCGCGTGCGCGGCCAGATTGTGGGCGTGGAGCCCGACGGCCGGCTAGCCGTCGAGATTGACGGCCAGGTGCAGCGCTTTGGCTTGCAGGAAATTAAGTATGTTTAAACTGGCGGCGTGCCATCGGCCGGCGCTCAAACGCACGGTGCTGAGTCTGCTGCTGCTGACGCTGCTAGCCTTGGCCGCCGACCGGCTATGGCCGCTGCCGCCCGCCCCGCAGTATTCGCCGCTGGTGCTGGCTGCCGATGGCACCGTGCTACACGCCTACCTCAACCCCACCCAGAAGTGGCGGATGAAAACCGAGCTGGTCGAGATAACGCCGGCGCTGCAAACGGCCATTATCGAGAAGGAAGACCGGTATTTTCGCTACCATTTCGGCGTAAATCCGCTGGCCATCGGGCTAGCGGCGGGTCGCAACCTGTTTGGGCACGGCCGTACCACCGGGGCCAGCACCATCACCATGCAGGTGGCGCGGCTGCTGGAGCCCAAGGAGCGCACCGTGGGCAACAAGCTGCGCGAAATGCTGCGCGCCGTGCAGCTCGAAGCGCACTTGAGCAAGGCCGAGATTTTGCAGCTTTACCTCAACCTAGTACCCTATGGCTCTAATATCGAGGGTGTGAAGTCGGCGGCGCTGCTCTACTTTCAGCAGCCGCCCGACTACCTCTCGCTGGCCCAGACCGTGACCCTGGCCATCATCCCGAACCGGCCGAGCGGGCTGGTTTTGGGCAAAAACAACCCCGCGATTTTGCGCGAGCGCAACCGCTGGCTAGCCTATTTCCAGCGCGAAAAGCTCTTTCCGGCGCAGGATATTGCCGATGCCTTGCTGGAGCCGCTCGATGCCAAGCGCCACCCCGCCCCCACCCTGGCCCCGCACCTGGCGCGGCGGCTGGTACTGGCCAGCCCCGGCGCGGCGCTCATTCACAGTACCTTGCGGCCCGCCGCCCAGGCCAAGGCCGAGGTCCTGGCCCGCAACTACGCGCGGCGGCTGGCCACGGCGGGCATCTCGCAGGCCGCCGTGCTGGTCGTTAATAACAAGACACACGCGGTGGAAGCCTACGTGGGCTCGGTCGATTTTCAGGATGCCGGCGCGCAGGGGCAGGTCGATGGCGTGCGGGCCGTGCGCTCGCCGGGCTCTACGCTCAAGCCGCTGCTCTACGGGCTGGCCTTCGACCGGGGCCTGGCCACGCCGAAAACCGTGCTGCCCGACGTGCCGACCAACTTTCAGGGCTTTCGGCCCGAGAATTTCGATAAGCACTGCCAGGGCGAGGTGACGGTAGCGCGCGCCCTCACCTACTCGCTCAACATTCCGGCGGTGCGGGTACTTTCAGAAGTCGGGGTTGAGAACTTCACCGGCACGCTGCGGCAGGCCGGCTTTCGGCAGGTGGCGCACGATGCGCCCCGGCTGGGCCTGAGCACCATCCTGGGCGGCTGCGGCGCTACGCTGGAGGAGTTGACTGGCCTGTACAGCGCGCTGGCCAATCAGGGCACCTATACCCCGCTAGCCCTCACGACACCTAACTCGTTAACCGGCAAACGGCCCTTGGTTTCGCCCGCCGCCGCCTACCTGCTCACCGACATTCTGGCCCAGCGCACGCGCCCCGACCTACCCCTGGACGCGGCCAGCAGCCGGCACCTGCCGCGCATTGCCTGGAAAACCGGCACCAGCTATGGCCGCCGCGACGCCTGGAGCGTTGGCTACAACCGCCAGTACACCATCGGCGTGTGGCTGGGCAATTTCAACGGCCAGGGCAGCCCGGCCCTTACCGGGGCCGATATTGCCTCACCGCTGCTTTTTGATTTATTCAACGCTTTGGCTTATAATGGCCGAGCCGAATGGTTTGCCCCGCCCGCCAGCCTCGATTTTCGGCTGGTGTGCGCCGAAACCGGACTGGTGCCTGGCGAAAACTGCCCCAATCAGCTGCTCGATTATTACCTGCCCGGCACCTCGGGCAGCCAGCGCTGCCAGCACCAGCGCGAGGTGCTGCTCTCGGCCGATGGGCAGTACAGCTACTGCCGCGCCTGCGCGCCGGCCAGCGGCTACCGCCGCGAGCTGTTTGCCAACCTGCGGCCCGAGGTGCTGGCCTTTCGCGAAAGCCAGGGCTTGCCGGCGCGCCGCCTGCCGCCCCACAACCCCGCCTGCCGCCTCGTGCGCGGCACCGAGGCCAGCGGCCCCGCCGGTGATGAGACCGCACCGCTACTCGCCATTACCGCGCCGGCCACCCACGCCGAATACGTGCTCAGCGCTGGCGAAAAGCAGCAACTACTACTCAGCTGCGCCGCCGCGGCCGAGGTGCGCCAAGTGTACTGGTACGTGAATGACCGGTTTTTAAAAGCCGTTCCGCCTACGGCCCGCGTATTTTTCCGCCCGCCGCCCGGCGAGGTCAAAATCTCGTGCGCCGACGACCACGGCCGCACCGTAGATATCCGGGTGCTGGTGCGCGAACTGTAGCCCTAACCGTTGGCCAGCGCCGTTTCGCCGTCCAGCACCGGGGACATGTCCTGCTCCTCATCCTCAGTAAAAAGCCGCGAGCGGATGAGAAACCGCACCCCGAGCGGAATTTCGAGCGAGAAGCTAGCTCCCCGGCCCTTCACCACATCTACCGTAAGCTGGGTGTGCTTCCAATACTCGAACTGACTGGCACTCATAAAGAAGTCGCAGCCGTGAATTTGGCCCAGCCACACGTCGTTGGCCCCCACCCGAAACTCGCCCTTGGCAAAGCACATGGGCGAAGAGCCATCGCAGCACCCGCCACTCTGGTGAAACATGAGCGGGCCATGCTCATCGCGCAGTAGGTCGATGGTGGCCTCGGCGGCCTGGGTAGCCAGCACGCGGGGAGTAGACATGGGACGTTGAAAATTAGCGGGTAGCCGCGCTATCGGCTGGCTACCTCATTGCAAATCATTCTATTACTTACAGCTCAGCAATACATCGCCCAGCGACTTCACATCGAGCGTGGCGCCCTGGCGGGAATTGGCCAGGACGGCGACCACCAGTTCGTCGTCGGGGTAGAGCAGCAGGCTGGCGCTGCCGCCATTCACCAAGCCCTCGTGCCAGTAGAGGCGGTGGCCGCTGCGGGTAGTTGTGAGGCGCCAGCCCATGCCGTAGTGCGTGGAGTGCCCGTCGCGGGTGGTTTGGGAGGTAAACAGCTGGCGCGCCTGGGCGCGCGTCAGGAAGCCTTTGCCGAGCAGGGCGTTGCCGTATTTTACCAGGTCTTCAGCGGTCGAGAGCAACCCGCCGCTCGGGTATTTGAAGCTCACATCGTCGGCAAAGGCCAAGCGGCTGCCTTTGCCGTATAGCTGGCTACGGTCGGGCAGCAGGCTGTCGGCGCGGTCGGCGCCGGTGTGCGCCATGCCGAGCGGCTGCCATACCGCCCGCTGCATGTAGTGCAGAAAAGGCTCACTGGCTGCGCTTTCGATAACGGCGCCCAGCAGATTCCACCCAAAGGAAGAATAGAAAAACTGCGTGCCTGGCTCCGCTACTAGTGGGTCGTTTTGGAACACGGCTAGGGCCTGCGTGGCCGTTTGGTAGTGTTCAGGGTGCTGCGTGTCGTGGGTGTCGCCGGGGCGATAGTGCCGGATGCCGCCCAGGTGCCCGGCCAACTCCCGCGCGGTGATGGGGGCACTGGCGGTCGGAAACCCTGGCACGTAGCGCTGCACCGGCGCGTCGAGGTCGAGGCGCCGGCTGGCAGCTAGCTGCACCAAGGCCACCGAGGTCAAGGCTTTAGACACGCTGCCAACCCGAAACCGGGTAGTAGTCGTGACGGGCAGCTGCCGGGCCACGTCGGCATAGCCCAGGCCCTCCGACACGATAAGCTGTCCGCGCAGGCTAGCCGCCACCTGCATGCCCGGAATAGCCTGGCTTTGCTGATAGGCTTGCAGCAAGCTCAAGGCCTGTGGCACTGCTTCGCAAACGGGTACTGCTTGCTGTACGGATGCGCTACGCGCGGCCAGCGGCTGACTACTGCCAATTGCAAGGCTAACCCCCAGCAGCCAGCTCAAACCCTGTGTTTTCCAGCTCATTCTTCCTGCGTAAAGGCCAGCTAAACGGCCTGCCGAATCTACGAATTGCTTCGTGAAGCTGACATGACGCTTAGCTGACCTTCAGGCAGTTATTCAGGCAGCCGACGGTCTTAAAAGAAGCCCAGCGGCTTCTCGCTGTAGCTGATGAGCATGTTCTTGTTCTGGCGGTAGTGGGCCAGCATCATTTTGTGGTTTTCGCGGCCGAAGCCCGAGGCTTTGTAGCCGCCGAAGGGCGCGCCGGCCGGGTAGTCGTGGTAGCAATTCACCCAGACGCGACCGGCCTGAATGGCACGCGGCACCTGGTAGAGTTCGTGCGCGTCGCGCGTCCACACGCCCGCGCCGAGGCCGTAGAGCGTGTCGTTGGCGATTTCGATGGCTTCCTCCACCGTTTTGAAGGTCGTGACGGACACTACCGGGCCGAAGATTTCCTCCTGAAAAATCCGCATCTTATTGTGCCCCCGGAACATGGTGGGCTGGATATAGTAGCCCTCCCCTAGCTCACCATCGGCCTGCGCGTAGGCTTCGCCGCCCACAAGTACCTCGGCACCCTCGGCCTTACCGATTTCGAGGTAGCTCAGGATTTTCTCGTACTGGTCGTTGCTGGCCTGGGCACCCATCATGGTGCTCATGTCGAGCGGATTGCCGAGCTTGATGGCTTTCACCCGGGCAATGACGCGGGCAATGAAGTCGTCGTAAATGTCTTCGTGCACGAGCATCCGGGAGGGGCAGGTGCAGATTTCGCCCTGGTTGAGGGCAAACATCACCGCGCCTTCAATGGCCTTGTCGAGGAAGTCGTCGTCGTGGTCCAGCACGCTCTTGAAGAAGATGTTAGGTGACTTGCCGCCCAGCTCCATCGTCACCGGAATGAGGTTTTCGGCGGCGTATTGCATAATGAGGCGGCCGGTGGTCGTTTCGCCCGTAAAGCTGGCCTTGTTGATGCGCGGTGACGAGGCCAGTGGCTTACCGGCTTCAAGGCCGAAGCCGTTGACCACATTCACTACGCCGGCCGGGATGAGGTCTTCGAGCAGCTCCATCAGCACCATGATGCTGGCGGGGGTTTGCTCGGCGGGCTTCATCACCACGGTGCAGCCGGCGGCCATCGCGGGAGCCAGCTTCCAGGTGGCCATCAGCAGCGGGAAGTTCCAGGGGATAATCTGGCCGATAACCCCTAGCGGCTCGTCGATGTTGAGCGACAGCGTGGTGGCGTTCAGCTCGGTCGCGCTGCCTTCTTCGGCCCGAATGACGCTGGCGAAATAGCGAAAGTGGTCCACCACCAGCGGCAGGTCGGCGTAGGTGGTTTCGCGGATGGCCTTGCCGTTTTCGACGCACTCCACGGCCGCTAGCATCGCTAGGTTTTCCTCGATGCGGTTGGCGATTTTGTGGAGTACGTTGCTGCGCTCAGTGGCCGAGGTCTTGCTCCATGTTTTGAAGGCTTCGTGCGCCGCGTCGAGCGCCAGGTCGATGTCTTCCCTGCTGGAGCGGGCTACCTTGGTGAAATTCTTGCCGTCAATGGGCGACGGGTTGTCAAAATACTGGCCCTTGACCGGGGCCACCCATTTGCCGCCGATAAAGTTGTCGTAGTGCGATTTGAATTGGGGCCGGGCCACTAAGGTGGTGGGCGCTTCGAGCGTTTCTGCCATGATGAGGAGAAAAAGAGAGCTAGGTGGGAGAACACGACAAAGGTGGCCCATTACCTAGCTGCTGGGTTTGTGGTATCGTCGCAGAAAATGCCGAAATTGTCGCAACTTGCGTTGGCGTTAGTAAGTGCTTACTCACAAGGTATCAGGCTCGGAAATCCTGCTGAGATAGCCAGCCAGACGCCGTTTTTCATCCTGCCCCATGCCCGCCCGCGTTCACCTGCCCACTGCCGTGCCCCCGCTGGCCCTCAACCGGTTGCATTCGCTGGTCGAAAACCGCACGGTTTTCGCCCTCGACGCCTTCGAGCTGAATATCTTCGAGACGCACCAGGCCGCCCACCGCGTGCCGCTACGTCTCGACGGGCTGGCCCTCACTACCATGCTGCGCGGCAAAAAGGTAATGCATTTGCCCGACCGCCCGGCCTTCGACTACCTACCCGGCGAAACAGTGGTAGTGGGCGAGGATGAACTCATGGAAATCGACTTTCCCGACGCCTGCCCGGGCCAGCCCACGCAGTGCCTGGCCGTAGCCATCGCCCCCGACACCATTCGCCAAACCGTTGACCTGCTGAACGAGCGCTACCCCCGCGCCGAGGCCCACACGCCCTGGGCGCTGGCCGGCCCCGACTACGCCCACCTCACCAACACGCCCGAGCTCACTGGTACCCTGGAGCGCCTAGTGGCCGTATCGCGCACCACCGATACGGCCAAGGACGTGCTGGCCGGCTTCACCCTGCAAGAGCTGCTGGTGCGCCTCATGCAGACCCAGGCCCGCGAGTTGATTTTCAATGACTACGCCCGGCACCTCACCACGCACCGCTTCGCGGCAGTGGTGCAGTATATCAAAGCACACCTGGCGGAAAGCCTGCCGGTGGACAAGCTGAGCGCGCTGGCCTGCATGAGCAAAGCCACGTTCTTTCGATTGTTTAAACGCGAGTTTGGCCTTACGCCCGTTGAGTACATCGTGCGCGAGCGGCTGGCCGAGGCCAAGCGCCTGCTGCGCCTGCCGCTGGCTAGCGTGGCCGACGTAGGTATGCGCGCTGGCTTCAATAATCTTTCTTACTTCCAGGCGCTATTCAAAAAGCACGAGGGCCTGACGCCGGGTGCTTATAAGAAGCTTCAGTAAGTTATCGCCACTACCTCTACTGCTTCGGGCGTGGCCCCCAGAGGGAGCGTCAGCGATTGGCCCAGCCGCGCCCCGAGCAGCGCCCGCGCAATGGGCGCCACAAACCCCACTTTGCCCGCCGCCACGCTGGCCTCGTCTACCCCCACAATGGTAAAGGTGCGCTCCTGGCCGGCCCGGCTGCCGCCAAGCGAGCGCAGCGTCACGGTGGCGCCGAAGCGGATTTCGCCCGGTGGCTGGGTGGCGGGGTCTACTACTTTGGCGCTGGCCAGGCGCTCGGTAAGCAGGGATAGCCGGCCATTTAGCAGTGAAAGGCGATGGGTGCGGTCGGTGTCGTTGTCACGGTTGGCCTGGGCCTGGGTGCGCTCGGCTTCGAGGGCCGCTAGCTCGGCGCGCAGCTGCTCCAGGCCGCTGGGCGTAACGTAGTTGGCCACGCCCGGTGGCAGGGCCGCGCGGGGCGGCACGATGGGCGGCGTCTGGGCATCATCCTCTTTTACAAATCCTCGGCTCATGGCTAGGCTGAACGTGGGCCGGCGAGCGAGGTTGCTAGACCCGCAACTTTCGAGGGCGGTGGCTGGTTCTAGCTCCCATGCCCAACGCGTTGACTTCTGAATTACCCCCCCGGCCCGCCACCCAGCCCCTGCTCAGCGAGGGCCTGGTGTGGCTGATGGCTCTCACCTGCGGGCTGGTAGTAGCCAATATTTATTACAACCAACCGCTGCTGGCGGCCATCGGCCACAGCTTCTCGATTTCCGACAGCCGGGCCAGCCTGCTGGCCACTGCCACCCAGGTGGGCTACACGCTGGGCATGGTGCTGGTGGTGCCGCTGGGCGATAAGCTTGAGCGCAAAAATCTTATTCTCTGGATGCTGGGCGCCGCGGCGGGCTGCCTGGCGGCGGCAGCCGTGGCGCCCACCTTTCTGCTGCTAGCCGTGGCTAGCGTGCTCATCGGCATCTGCTCGTCGGTGCCACAGCTGCTGCTGCCGATGGCCGCCACCCTGGCCCCCGAGGCCGACCGCGGCCGCATCGTGGGCCGCGTCATGAGTGGGCTGCTGGTGGGCATCCTGCTCTCGCGCACCGTGAGCGGCTACGTGGGCGCGCACCTGGGCTGGCGCACGGTATTCGGCGGCGCGGCCGGCCTAATGCTGGCCCTGGCCGCCCTACTGGCCTGGCGCCTGCCCCGCGACCGGCCAGCCTTCCAGGGCACCTACGCCTCGCTGATGCAGTCGCTGCTCACGCTCACCCGCGAGCTGGCCCCGTTGCGGCGCTCGGCGCTGGTGGGCGGCCTCGTTTTTGCGGCCTTCAGCGTGTTCTGGACCACCCTGGCTTTTTACCTGGCGGGACCGGCCTATCATTACGGTAGCGACGTGGCAGGCTTTTTTGGGCTGGTGGGGGCGATGGGCGCGCTGGCGGCCCCGCTGGCCGGCAAGCTGGCCGATACCCGCGGGCCGCGCTACACTATCACGGCGGGCATCGTGCTGGCACTGGGGGCCTACGCCGTGCTGGGCCTAGGCGGGGCCTACCTCATCGGGCTGGTACTGGGCGTGATTCTACTCGACGTAGGCGTACAGGCCGCCCATATTTCCAACCAAACGCTGGTGTTTTCGCTACGCCCCGAGGCGCGCAGCCGCCTCAACACGGTGTACATGACGGGTTACTTCACCGGCGGCTCGCTCGGCTCGGTGGTCGGCGGGTTGGCTTGGATGCACTTCGGTTGGCTGGGGGTGTGCGCCGTGGGCAGCACCCTGATGGCGCTGGCGCTGCTGGCCCACCGCAGCTACGGGCGGTAGCAGAGCTACCAATTTATTCAGCTAGGTGCTTTTCAAGCAATTCGATGTATGTCAGCGCAAAATCGAATTGCTTTTGAGGCGCTAACCTATTGGCCACAATTAGCAGTCTATCGTAAATCTGCTCGAAATCACTTTCTTTCAAGCGCTTATCAAACCACGGGCGCAATGGGCTGATATCCACCAGCACTATGAGGGCCCAGTACTGGACCTCTTCATTAGGGCTATCCAGCTTAGCCATGAGCAGTGCGATTACCTGCTCGGCTACTGCATAAAGGTTGCTATTTCTGCGCAACGCCCCAATGTAGCGAACAGTGTCGGCTGTATCGGGTGTGGTTTGAATGCTGAGTAGTAGGGCTTCCAGTGCCGGCTCCCCCATGATGTTAAGCGCCCAGGCAGCCCGGTCGCAAACTGGCCCATCGCCCCGCACGAGGCAGGCCATAACCAAGGGAATAGTCTGGCTGGCATCGCGCTGTAGCAGCGCCGGGAAGTATTTCACTAATAGCAATAAGGCCCAAAACGTCAGGCGCATATCCCCTGCTATTTCCAAGCTCCGCAGCAGCGCCGGGTAGTGGCTGTCGCCGGTCGTTAGGGAGTCATAGGCCTCCTCTTTCTTACCAGGCTCGTGAGTTGCTACCCAGCGGAGAAGGGTTGCGTTATCCATTACCCCAGCCGGCCCAGGCAGGTCTGCAAGCTCACGCGCCAGTGCGGAATGGTGATACCCAGCGTCTGCTTCACCTTACTTTTGTCCATCACCGAGTAGGGCGGGCGGGTGGCTTTGGTGGGGTACTCGGCGGTGCGGATGGGCACGGTTTTCACCGGCAGGCCGCTCAGCTCGAAGATAGCCGTGGCGAAGTCGTACCACGAGGTCAGGCCTTCGTTGCTATAGTGGTAGAGGCCGTAGGCAGTGCTCTGCGTTTCAATAATATGTAGGATGCAGCCGGCTAGGTCGATGGCGTAGGTAGGCGTGCCCACCTGGTCCCAGATAACGCGCAGCTCATTACGCTCGCGGCTCAGCTTCAGCATAGTTTTCACAAAATTGCCCGCAAACTCGGAGTACAGCCAACTGGTGCGCAGGATGAAATGCTGGCTGGCCAGCGCCGGAATCACCTGCTCGCCTTCCAGCTTGGTGAGGCCGTAGACGCTGATGGGCGCGGCCTCGTCGGTCTCAACAAGCGGTTGGTTGCCGCTGCCGGCAAACACAAAATCGGTCGAGATTTGGATGAGCGTGCTGCTGAACTCGCCACACAGCCGGGCCAGGTTTTCGACGCCGTCGCGGTTTACGCGGCGGGCCAGGTCCAGCTCGTCCTCGGCTTTATCCACGGCCGTGTAGGCGGCGCAGTTGATGACGTAGGCCGGGCGGTGCTGCTCGAATAAGCCGCGCAGGCTTTCGGAATTCAGGATATTCGCCTGAGCTTCGGGCAGAAAAACCAGGCCCTGCATCCCGCGCTCCTGGGCCACGTGCACCAGGCATTGTCCCAATTGGCCCGAGGCCCCAAAAACCAGCGTCGTATTCGTCATAAAAGGTGCCCGGCGGGGCCGCACAGTGTAGTTTGAGGCGCAAGTTACGGCTGGCTGGGGAGCGCGGGCGGCCCCGGCGGGCGCTTGTTCTTGATGGGCTCGAAGCGGCGCTCGCGGGGCTGCTTCTCGCTCAGGTACTTCCAGTAGCGCTTCGGAATGTGGCGCTGGTGCAGTTTCAAATTCTTGCGCTCCGGGATGTTGACGTGGTCGAAGTAAGCCTGCCACAGCACTTTATAGAGCGGCTCGCGCTCGTCGAGCACCGTGGCCGACACCTCACCCCGGCGCGGGCCGGCGCCGCTAGCCCCAGTCCCCTCAAACTCCACAAGGGTTGTCTGCATGAGGTCGTAATACAGTCCGTAGCGGCGCTTCTTATCAAAAATCAGCCAGCGCTGGTCGGCGTAGCGCTTGGTGAAATGGCTGGCAATGAGCGGCAGCGTATCAAAGTCGGGCTCGATGGTAGCGTGAAACAGGCCATCCTGCGCCTTCTCGAAGCGCACGAAGGCCTCCATGCGGTGCTTCTCGCGAAAGAGCTGCTGGGCCAGCCGCTGGCAGCGCCGCACGGTGGCATCGGCGTAGTTTTCGGAGATGTCGCGGCCCGCCCGCAGGGCCATATCGGCGTAGCGAAAAATCAGCAGCTCGCGCTCGGGGTCTTCGCTCAAAAACACGTGGTAGAGCCGCGCCCGCGCCGGCTCGGGCATGAAGCGCAGCAGGCCGTCCCAGGTGCGGGTAGCCAGGGCTTCGTCGGTAGCAATGGCCACGGCCTGGGCAAACAGGCCGCCCTGCGCCGCCCCTTCGGGCTGAATGCTGCTGGGGCCCGAGCGGCGGTCGTAGATGCGAAAGAGCACCGTAAGCAGGCCTTCGAAGCTGCCGTCGTAGGTATAGTCGGCGGGTGGGTTGTGCAGCTCGGGCGCGGGTCGGCGCGGGGCCACCGGCCCCACGGCGGTGCTGGCGGCCGGGCGGCGCAGAGGAGTAAGTTGGCTCACGCGAATAGAAAAAGTGATTGATACCTGCTGGCTAGCTTTTGATAAACAGTAGAATCAGGTCGTTGACCGCCGCGGCTTCCTCCAGCTGCACCCAGTGCGTAGCCTCTGGGAAATAGTGCAGCTGCGCATTGGCGCACTGCGCTAGGCTGAACTCGGCTAGCTGGGCATCCAGAAACGTATCCTGCCGGCCCCAGATAATTTGCACCGGCCCCCGGATGCGCGGCCAGTGGCCGCTAGGAAGTCGCAACGCCCGGTACCAGTTGAGCATGGCCGTGAGCGCGCCGGGCTGCGCCCAGGCTACTTTGTAGCGCGCCACTTCGGCGGCCGAAAATGTGCCTGGCCGGCTCGTGCCCAGCAGCGCCCGCTCGCCAAAGCGCCAGTTGCGCCGCTGCACCAGCCGCTCGGGCAGCCGGGGCAACTGAAAAAAACCGATGTACCAGCTGCGCGCCAGCTGGCTGGGCACCCGCCACAGGTTGGGCGCTACCACGGCCGGGTGCGGCACATTGATAATGGTAGTGCCAGCCACGCGGCCAGGGTAGTGCGCCGCTAAATACCACGCCACAATACCGCCCCAGTCGTGCCCCACAAGGTGCGCCTGCCGTGCGCCCGCCGCGTCGAGCAGCCCAATAATATCGGCCGCCAGCGTAGGCAAGGCGTAGGCGGCAAGGCCGGGCGGCTTATCGCTGCGGTTGTAGCCGCGCTGGTCGGGCGCCCACACCCGGTAGCCGGCGGCGGCCAGGGCCGCTAGCTGGGCCCGCCAACTAGCCCAGTATTCGGGAAAGCCGTGCAGGAGCACCACCAGCGGGCCGGTGGCGGGGCCAGCCTGCACCACGTGCAGGCGCAGGCCATTGGTAGGCACGTAGTGGTGCGTCAGGGGGTAATCCATGCCTAGCTATACCCCGGCGGGTAGCCTCCGGGTTACGGCCGGGCTTAGGCGGCCACGCCGGGCTGGGGCTCGCCGGCCAGCCGGGCCGCGCGGGCTGCGTCGTGCACCTGCCGCACCAGGGGCAGCAGCTCGGAGAGCCGGCAGCAGCACGAGAGGCGGGGCGCTTTGTCAAAAACTCCTACCCCGGCGGGTAGGGCTAGGGCCGGCTCGGCGGCAACGGAGAGCGGGGCCGACGCGTCGGCCAATGCGCGATGGGTGATTTTCATACTTGAAAATAAACCGGTTAGTAAACCCCGCCGCACCCGCGGCGGGCAACCTGGCGCCGGGGCTACTTCACCACCAGCGTATCCGTGATATAGGCATTATTGCCAATAAACCTGAGGTAATAGGTGCCGGCCTGGGTGGGCTGAAAGGTGTAGGTGGTCTGGGCTGCCGCGGCGGTAGTGGCACACGAGCAACTGGTATAAGCCACGTTGACACCAATGGCGCGGGTGGTGCCGGCCACCTGCTCAGTGAGGTTGGCCAGAGTGCCGCAGCCGCCGGCCGGCAGGTAGGTGAGCGAGTAGGTCGCCGGCTGGTTCACGGCGATGGTTTTAGGGCCGCTCACGTTCGTGATGGGCGTAGCCAGGGTGGTGTTGCACGTATCCGGCCCCACGTTGAGGCAGCTGGTGGCCCCGAGGGCCAGGGCAGCAAACAAGTAAAGTTTCATAAGCACAGGAGCCCGCAGGCCCGGAAAAGGTTGGCTTGAAGTAACACCGCACCGCCGGTTTCTTCCAACTCTACTCGGTGCGGGGCTGGCCCCACACTGCCTCATACTGGCTAGCCCACCTGGGCAAACAAATCCAGCTGCTGCGTGACAAGGGCCGAGCGCGTAGCCTTGCCCCCGAATAAAATCTGGCGGCGCACCTGCTGCTCACTCAGCTCGCCCAGCCGGGCCGGGGCCATGCCCCTAGCGGTGAGAAAGTGCTTGGCGCGCTTCATCACCACGCCAAACTGGGTGAGGTGCTCGGCCGTGAGGCTGGTGAAGCGCCGGGCCTGCACAATGCGCTCGGCCGAGCGGGCGCCCACACCGGGAATGCGCAGGATAAGGGCGCGGTCGGCAGTATTCACATCAATCGGAAACAGGTGGCGGTTGCGCAGCGCCCAAGCCAGCTTGGGGTCGATTTCGAGGTCGAGGTAGGGGTGGGCGGGGTCGAGGATTTCGTCGGCCTCGAAGCCGTAGAAGCGCATCAGCCAGTCGGTCTGGTAGAGGCGGTGCTCGCGCACGAGTGGCGGCTGGGTCACCTGCGGCAGGCGCGCGTCGTCGGTAATCGGCACGTAGCCCGAGTAGTACACGCGCTTCAGGCCGTAGCCCTGGTAAAGGCTGTCGGAGAGCTTGATGATTTGCAGGTCGTTCTCGTCGCTGGCCCCCACGATGAGCTGCGTGCTCTGGCCGGCGGTGGCAAACTGCGGTACCTTTTTGAAGAGCGCCTTTTCTTCTTTATGCTGAATGATGCCGTCGCGAATCTGGCCCATCGGGGTCAGAATCTCGGCGTAGTTTTTCTCGGGTGCCAGGTTTTGCAGGGCCAATTCGCTGGGCAGCTCAATGTTCACGCTCAGGCGGTCGGCATACAGGCCGGCTTCCTGAATGAGCTCGGGCGAGGCCCCCGGAATGGTCTTGACGTGGATGTAGCCGTTGAAATTGTGCTCGGTGCGCAGCTTCTTCACGATGCGCACCAAGCGCTCCATCGTGTAGTCGGGCGAGGAGAAAATACCGCTGCTCAAAAACAGCCCTTCGATGTAGTTGCGGCGGTAAAAGTTGATGGTCAAATCGACCACTTCCTCCACCGTAAAAGCGGCGCGCTTCACGTCGTTCGAGCGGCGCGACACGCAGTAGGCGCAGTCGAAGATGCAGTGGTTGGTGAGCAGAATTTTGAGCAGGCTTACGCAGCGGCCATCCTCCGTAAAGCTGTGGCAAATACCCATGCCTTCGGCGTTGCCGAGGCCTTTTTGCTCGTTTTTGCGCTTGCCGCCGCTGCTGCTGCACGACACGTCGTACTTGGCGGCGTCGGCTAAGATGCTTAGCTTTTCCTGGATGCGCTCGTTCATGCTAGCGAAGTGGTTTAGCGAGGGTAAAAGTAGGGCTGGCTATTGAGATGAGCAAGCTTTTGATAAGCTAATTTTTTTAGAAAAAGTTTCTTCGGCGGCAATCAGTCGCAGATTCGTAGCTGGGCGGCTACGAGGGAAAACCTGGCGCCCGCGCCGTACCTTGCGCGTAGTGCTGCTGCGCCCGATGCTTACTGTTTCTGTCCGTCGCTTAGTGGGGTTGCTTGGCTGGCTGCTGCTGGGGGGGCTAGCGTGTGCGCAGGCGCAGGTGCCGGAGTTCACCCCGCGCGCGGCGGTGCCGCCCGATTCGCTGCACGCTGCCCAAAATGCCGAGAGCCTGCCCGCCGACTCGCTGGGGCGCCGCTTCGACGAGGAGCGCGTGCGCCTGAGCCTAGAGCGCTACACGCGGCGCAAAACCATCATGGGCAAGGCCTTGCAGGCGTTTTTTCGGCTTACCAAGCCCCAGCAGGAAGACCACGGCCTCGATGCGGTGCTGCTAAACCGGCAGTTCGACCAGCACAACTTTAAGATTGTGCGCCGCGTCACCATCACGCCCTACGATGCCTTTGGATACAATCTGAACGACTCATTGCGCCAGCCGCGCACGTTTCTGGAGAAGTCGGGTAATGCGCTGCACATCCGCACGGCGCGCTCGCGCATCCGGCAGGTGCTTTTGTTCCGGCCGGGCCAGCCGCTGCTGCCCCAGGCCCTGGCCGAAAGCGAGCGCCTGCTGCGCCAGACCGACGAGATTCTGGACGCCCGGGTGGTCGTGAACGAGCGCACCGCCACCCGCGACAGCGTGGATATTGCCGTGTATACCACCGACGTATTCAGCATCACGGCGGGCTACGAGCTGCGCGGCGGGCCCGACCAGGCCATCGTGACGCTCGGTGACCAGAACTTTCTGGGTCTCGGCCACCGGCTCGACAACCGCTACCAGTACGGCCGCGACCTGCCCCAAACCTGGGGCTACGAGGCCAACTACCGGGTGCCGTTTCGCAACTTCGTGTACGCCGAGGGGCATTATTTCAACGAGTTTGAGTCGCACTCGGGCGGCGTGTCGGCGCGGCGCGACTTCTACTCGCCCAGCGCCCGCTGGGCCGGCGCCTTCACGGCCGACATCAACAACCTGCGCGTGGTGCTGCCGCGCGACGCGCCCCCGGCCGAGGGCGAGCAGCCCAACTACCGCACCCGCTCCTTCACCAGCCAAAGCCTGTGGGTGGGCCGCGCCTTCCGGCTGCGCTCCTATGACCTGGGCTACGAAAACCCCGGCCGCCTCATCGTGGCCGGCAGTATTGCCCACGAAAACCACACCACCAACCCCACCGCTACGCCCGAAAACCCCGCCGGTAGCCCCGACGACCGCACCCGCACTCTGGTGCTGGGGGCGGTAGGCTACTCGGTGCGCCGCTATTATAAAGACAAGTACCTGTTCGGCTTCGGCCGCACCGAAGACGTGCCGGCCGGCACGCTGCTCAGCCTCACGGCCGGCGTCGAAAACAACACGGCGGGTCCGCGCCGCTACATCGATGCCCGCGTGGCGGCGGCCGGCTACTCCGAGCGCCAGGGCTACCTCTACGGCAGCCTCGACTTCGGCACGTTTCAGCGCGCCACCGACGGCGGCTGGGAGCAAGGGCTGCTGAGCGGGCAGTTTCTGTACTTCACGCGGCGCTACCGGGTGGGCAGCTACCAGAGCCGCCACTTGCTGAGCACCCGCGTCACGGCGGGCTTCAACCGCTACCCGGCCGAGGTGCTGCTCTCGGGCATCAACTCCAACCCCGACGGCGTGCGCGGCTTCCAGCCCACCGGCCAGATACTGGCCACTAGCCGCCTGCTGGCCAACTACGAGGGCACCGTGTACACGCCGCTCTCGCTGCTGGGCTTCCGGGTGGCGGTGCTCGCCTTTGCCGACATGGCCATCGTGAACCAGCGCATCGGGGGCGGCTCGCCCTTCGGCGGCGATGCGCCCTACACCGGCTTCGGGCTGGGCCTGCGCTTTCGCAACGAGCTCACGGTGCTGCGCACCTTCCAGATTTTGCTGGGCTACTATCCCCGCGGCCAGCTCAACCCCAACGGCACGCGCCTCTTCGAGAGCAACCGCGACTCATACCACTTCTCCGATTTCAGCTTCGGCCAGCCCAGCGTGGTGCAGTACGGGTACCAGTAGAATGATACTCGATTGCTAGCTGTTGATTGCTGAAAACACACAACCAATTAGCAATCAGCACTTATAGCTGAAACTCAATCGGCATGGTGCACACCACGCGCACGGGCTGGCCGCTCTGAAAGCCGGGCTGCCAGGGCGGCATCAGCCACACCAGGCGCAGGGCTTCTTCGTTGAGGCCGCTGCCGGGGCCACGCACCACCGAGGCGTCAGTGATGCGCCCGGCAGCGCTTAGGACGAAACGTATATACACCTTACCCGTCACCTTCTGCTGCCGGGCCCCGTCAGGGTAGTGCATATTCTTGGCCATGTAGTTGGACAATGCCTCGTTGCCCCCCGTGAAGCGGGGCAGTACCTCCGGATTAATGAAAATGGAATCAGGCTTGAAGGCGGGGCTAGCCGCTGCCGCCTTGGCCTTGTTATCCCCACCACCAGAAGCAGTTGCGGCATTGGCCACGGCCGCCACGCCCGGCCGGGCACCTTGTGCGGCGGCCAGACCCGGCAGCGCCAGGCCCACTAGTAATAATCCCCAAGTGTATCGTGCACGCATAAGCAATAAGGATAATCGAGGGTGAAGAAAGTGCTAATATCCTCCCAAAATTACGATGTATCAGCGGGTAACTAATATTAATTTTCCGCTAGCCCAGCCGATTCTTGCGATTGTGCTACTTAATCTTCCTTTCAGCTTGTCTGCGTCTCAAAGGCGCCCGGCAGCGGCCGCCAGCGCTACCTTCGCACTTGCTTACCTCAGGGCGCTGCTGCCCTTTCCCTATGCGCCTCGGTGATTTTAACGACCTCGAAATAGCCCGCGAAGTCAGCATTGGCTTCTACCTGACCAGCGACGACGGCGACCTGCTGCTGCCCGAGAAATATCGCCCGGTGGGTGCGCACGTGGGCGACGTTATCCGAGTTTTTGTCTACCGCGACTCGGAGGACCGCCTCATTGCCACTACGCTGGAGCCGCTGGCAGTGGTCGATAGCTTCGCCGCGCTCACCGTGCGCGACGTGGGCGCCCCCGGCGCCTTCCTCGACTGGGGCCTCGAAAAAGACCTGCTGCTGCCTCACGCCAACCAGCGCCAGGCCGTGCGCGTGGGCGACCGCGTGCTCGTCTACGTGTACCTCGACGAGGCCAGCGACCGGTTGGTGGCCTCGGCCAAATGGCAGCAATTCCTCAGCCCCGAGCCCTTCGACGGCGCCGAAGGAGCTAGCGTGCAACTCCTCATTGCGGAAGAAACGCCGCTCGGCTACTCCGTCATTGTCAACGGCACGCACCTGGGCCTATTGTATGGCAATGAGGTATTTAAGCCGCTGCGCGTGGGCGAGTTGCTGCCCGGCCACTTGCGCCAGGTGCGGCCCGATGGCAAGCTCGACGTGCGCCTCGGCCAGGCCGGCTACGACGAAATCGAAACCGCCGCGCGCCTCGTGCTCGCCGCCCTGGCCCAGCGCCCCGACGGCCGCCTGCCCCTCGGCGACAAAACCCCGGCCGACGACGTATACCGCCGCCTCGGCATCAGCAAAAAGGTCTTTAAAAAGGCGCTGGGCTCGCTCTACAAGCAGGGCCTCGTAACGCTGGCCCCCGAAGAAACCCGCCTAGCTAGCTCCAACTAACCTCTGCGAACCTCAGCGGTAACTTCCTGCTAAAACAGGTGCCAGATTTTTCACACCGAAAATTTGCTTTTTCAAAAAAGCGTCGTTCCTTTGCCCCCGCAAACCGCCCCCCGCACAATGTCTTTCTTCGCAACCGTTTCGCAAAGCTGGTGGCACTCAACCTTCCCAAGAGGCTGAGCATTAGGCATTATAGTTGGTTGAACCCCTAGAGATTCTCCA
>Ga0160429_1000202_pt1 | contig 71968 bp, 64 predicted proteins | sample SolpanmetagenomR_FD_108199 | JGI IMG/M metagenome (GOLD analysis project Ga0160429, IMG submission 108199) | Solar panel surface microbial communities from Lawrence Berkeley National Laboratory, California, USA - R | ecosystem: Engineered > Built environment > Solar panel > Unclassified ... | reverse complement strand
GAGGAGACATAGGTGGCGACTCCCAAGCTTCGTCGAGATCGATAAGATCATCTTCTTCATCAGCCATGGTTAGCTCTTTTGCTTCACAAAGTCACAATAAGCACACGAGCAAGAGAGATCGAGTTTAGTCTTCAGTGAGCAGTAGCAGGTATGGGAGCGATAGCGAGCGAAACTTTGTTGTAAAGTGGTGAATGGAAGTGAGGAGATGACAGTCAGCGAAAGAGAGAGGGCAGAGCAAGGTCATTAAGTATTCTAGGCGGTTCCTGCCAACTACATATGTACTCTGAGCGAGTACAAAGGTACCTGTTCATGAGCACGAGATAATCGCCGGAGCGAACCCCAAAGAATGCGGGGCAAACTGTATTACGTAGGCGTGTTTCAAGTTTTGACCTTTTTGTGATTACCATTGTTGTGATTACTCCTGCTCGATTGTTCTTTGAATTGTTTCAGATAGCTAGTGCTTACAAACGACCATATCTCTCAGTACAAGCTAGAGTCAAGCGATGCCTGATACAGAGACTCGCGTCTCGGCAGTTCCGGCAAGTAATGACGCTATCAGCACAGCCTGGTAGAACTATCCCCTGCTCGGACTAGTCCAGGAACCACTTGGGCACTAGAGAGTTTCAGAGTTAGCCAAGTATGCACTACCAAAATAGCATCAAGACAACTCACCTTCAGGTCCCCAAACTGCCAAGGACTCATCACCAGCAGGACCATAACCAATAGGCGTATCCTCTGTGATCAAATCGCCATCGGCATAATGCTCAATCATGTTATGATGAACATCCCACCCTACCCAAAAAAGTCAGCCAAATCAGAAGAAACCTTCTCCAACACTTCCACTCACAATAATCAAAAATCTGCGACCCAAGAATATGTCTCCCAACACCCCAAACACTCTCATACCCCTGCGCCGCCAACCACTGATGTCCCAGATTCTGCGTATCAAAATCATGCACCTCAAAACTGCAATGATGCACATGCGCCGTCTTATTCGAGCTCATGAAAAACGTATGGTGATCAACCAGATCCTGGCCTCGATCAATATGGCAGAAAATAGCCACATCCTTGACGCCAGCCGGCTTGGGACTGTTCTCCCCTTCCGTCATCTCAGCATTCTTCGCGTTTGCATCTGGCACGTACAGAATGTCCGTCGGCATCAGGTTGAAGTTGCGCGTATACCAGTCCACCTGCGCTGGGAAGTTCTTCACGCACAACCCGTAGTGGCCCAGCTTATGCACTGCTGCGGGACCCGGCTTGAAGCGCTGGAACTCGCGGACACGCGGTGCGGCGAGGACGTCGTTTACGATCAGTTTGGCAGGAAGCTGGCCTAGTTCCGCTGGTGTTTGGCCGTAGATCAGATTGATGATGAAACCTTCTGGGTCTGTCAGGCTGAGGAAATAGCCGCCACCGGGTGCATCGTCCATTTTCTCAATGGTGCCGGCATTGGGTAGTGTTGCTGCTTTTTCGAGATCGGCGTGGCTTTCGACTTCGAAAGTGCCGCCTAGGAAAGCTTTTTCACCCCTTTCGGCGTAGTCTCATTGATGTCGTTAGCGTTCATTGTCATACACAAAGAACATATATACCGTAATGTGGGGATCATAATACTCACAAACATACTGATCATTCCCATACCCTCTAAACCAAGCCTGCGTCTCCGTCTTCTTCACAACATGCATACCAAAATCCCTCAAGAACTTTGTTATCAAAGCCAAGTCAGGATGTCTATACCTCATATGAGATACTTTGACCAGCTTGATCTGTTTCGCTGGATCGATATTGTTGCGTTGACGCCATTGAGATTGTGATTCACGGTGTGGTGGTATAGCGTCTGTTTCTGGTACAGTCTGGCCACGATTTGGAGACGGTTCACGACTTTGTGACTGAAAGAGAGTGTTTAGTATTACTGTTCTACTTGAGTGGTGGAAGCCATATTGACTAGTCACTCACATTGTCGCCAAGCTTTCGCTGGAATTGGTCGAAACCTGACATGTTTATGATGATCTAAGAAAGGACAGTATAGCAAAGAAGACGATGCTTGGTTACAGAGGTGACAGGACCGAGAGAATTATAGCATCAACGCGAGGAGTCTCGCCCTCGGATCGTCTCTATAATACATCCATCCTCAAGCCCCACATAGACGGCTAATAGTAAGCGAGGGGTGCCGTGTGGGGACTTTCTGGACTTCGGAAGCGAAATACACACGTCTCCATGAGGATGAATGTTCAAAAGGATCACGAGCTCTCCTCAGGTTCGTTTCAGGGATCTATTCAGTCAAGCCTTCAACGCTTGTTCATCGCCCTTCGTTGTCTACAGATCGTGAAGTTGTTTCATAAAAAGCACACATCTGCTGATCCCATACTCATTTCCTGTCATTTCGTTCGATTCATACCTCCATCAATGCAAAAAGTATCCTGTTGTCATACCGCCCGTGCCCCTTCGCTTCTTTTCATTCACACCCATAGTCTTAAAGCAACCATCTCAACCATTTCTACTGGATGCTTCACTAGCACTTTCCAGAAACGTCCCCTCCTCAGACTGTGCAATATCATTTCCAAACGAGTACCTCACAGTCTGACCAACCTTGGCACGAGGCGTTGCAGTTGTACTACTATCATCAAAAGTACTCGAATTCTCTTTCTCAATCTCCCGATTAATTGCTTCATATAAACGTTTGCCAGCTTCTGTGGTGGGGGCGACCTTCGACGCAGCCAGGTCGAGCGGCAAGGCATCAACTGGTCCTTCCTTTGGCTCATACGGCGTGTCTGGATCGTCTATTGGCTTGACTGATCGACGACTATCTGCAGAGGTGCGGTAGAAGGACGTCCCTGCTGTACCATAGGTTCCACTACTATCAAAGTCCGACATCGAGCTGCGTGCTCCATCGATCGAACTAGGGATGATTGACTGTTCATCTTCTTCCCGGACTGTGTTGCGAGCTCGAAGTCGATCCTCAGGACTCATATGTGTAAATTCGTTAGGCAATGTAATAACAGACGCCTTTTTGCCGTGCACGCGGAAGCTACCTTCACGACGCGTTATACCTGACGTGTCCGGGGGTGCTGGAAGATCTTCAGGAAGTGCACCTGAAAATGATGCCTTCGCTCTACGAGCGCGGCTAGGGTAACCAGGAAGGTCCTTCGAATCTCGCAGGGTTTCTCGCAAACTGCGACGTGCGCTTGTCCGCGCGCTGTCCGGACTGCCAAATGCATTCTGCTCCTTTCGATAGTCAGGGTCTTGCGATCGCTCTGGCCTAAGCACGTCTGTAGGGGGGTTCTTGATAGCTGTAACCACTTCCTCTCCTCCATTTATGACACCAGAAGCAGGATCCTGGATGGGCGTACATGGTATGGCACTGCTACCGTCTACATCGGACATGTTATGGTGAGAGATAGTGCTGATGGTGGACACTTTGCGTAATAATTCCTCATTCAGTGGACTGGTCGGGCGATCGCTTATCCCTGATGGTCTACGATCTCTGTCAAAATTGGCTGGTTCGAGGAGAAGTGAAGACAATCTATTAGTGGCAGCGTCGGTGCTAACAGACCCTGAACTGGAGAGAGGTCTCTGCGACAGCTGATCAGTGCTTAACAAATTGTGATCTTGCGTGCGACCCAGAGAAGATCGAATAGACAATCGCGGGGATTCTCGCCCCTGCTTGCCGGACTTTGGCGATGTGGCGAACAGACTTCCTCTGGAGTTCAGTCGACCAAGACCGAATGCCTTTGCCGAAAGTCTTGGTGACTCTTTGTGTATGGTGATTACATTTGAAAAGTCATGCTGGCCTGACTCCTCAAAGCTGGCCACCAAAGAAAGGATATCCTTGTGACACTGTAGACGCCAGATTTCGTACCGAGCCCACCGAATCCTATGCGAAATACGTGCACCAAAGGCAAGAAGTTCGCTTCTTGTCTTAGCTGGGAAAGGCGCTAGAATTTGTAAATGTCGTGCATTACGCAATTGCTCTTCCAGTTTTATTTTTGCTTTTGCGATTCCATCATCAGCTACTATCCTTCGTGCCATCATTGATTCTTGTCTTTGAATGTTCTGGTGGTCGATAGTTTGTGGATCGTACACAGCGTCTTCATCCAGGAAGGGGTCCAGAGAACCACCTTTCGTGGGAGATCGCGACGGTCGCTGGACTGGCTGGACAGCAATGTTAGCTGTGGTGAAGGTCGAAGCAAAGTTGATTTTGGCGATCCAGTCATTCAAGTCAGCTGCATCATCTGCCAAGAGAACTTCTTCAAAGGCATCTTCTGGACGGCTGAGAACGAATGCATTCTTGTGTTTATCGTATGACTTGTCGAACAGAGCGATTGCGTTCACAGTAAGTATAGACATATCTGGCTTGAAGTCCTCGATTTGAGGAGTATAGATCAAGCGACGATCAGGATGCTTTTCGTGCATCTCCCATTTCTCCAACAGGATACGGATCCAGCCAGTATTTCTGAAGAAGTATATTTTCGACTGCGTAAGCATGGCTATCCACACCTGCCATGTTCTTTGTGTTTTCTTCCTTTTCACATCTTTTCGCCAGATCACGCCGATTTTAACAACGCTGATCTCAACTACACCTTGAGTTGCTGCTTCGAGCGCAGTGTTGGCCGCGACAAATGCCTCAGGCCGGGAGCGTGATGATATCAGTCGCAAAATGCCTGGTTTGGCGAAAGACTCTTTCAACTTGGCCACATCGATACGTCCATTAGGTGCTAGATAATGGTAGGTGTCCTCAAGATTCATTACGTTCTTCAAAGCAGGTCTTAGAACATCCAGCCTGAGTTCAGGGTCGATAATGAACTCGTATGGATCAGCACCAGTCTGACGAATATCTCCCGTCGAACCATTTCTTGCACGTTTACGTTGCTTCCGAAGTTTGGATCGAGCCTTACTCTCTGCTTCGTCCTCGTTGTCCTGCGTGATGAATTCTGTGAACAGTATGTTGTCATACAAGTACCCAAGAATTTCTTCGTCAACACCATGGCCTCCAGAATTTTTTTGATATTCATGTCTTTGCATCTTGCGCTTGTTGTTCTTGTTGAACAGATCTGAGTGTAGAATGACCAGCGAGAAAGCGATAAAGGAGACTTGATCAGCCGAGTCGAATATGTGCGGATTGCATTCATGATATCGTTCTGCGAAGGCCTCGATGATGCGCTCGATGACTTGCGCCTCACCACGAATGTCGATTTCCCATAAGAATTTTCGCAACGAAACATCAAGGGGTTCTTCGTAAAACATGAACGTCCGTAGCAAGCTTCGTAGGACATCGTTATTGAAGACATCTTTAGATTTGGCCAGTAAGAGTGCCATAGATTTCTTTGGTATCGTCTCTTCAATCCTGGTGAAATACTTGCCTGCTGATTCACCATCTTCTCGGTCGGGTAGTGCTAGATTATCTCTGCTAAGAGCAAATGAGTTGGTATTCGACGACAGTCCAGCCCCCGAGCCATATCTTGGTGACATTGGTTCAGAACCATGTCGCAAACGAGATGTTAGGCTCCTTAGACCTGCTATACTATTCCTACCAACAGAGGCTGATGCTGTGGAATTACGACCTGACGGGATCATGTTGCCCATACCATCTTCCTCCATGCGACTGTTAATGGAAGCCGATGTGCGTGACCGATCACGTATACGCAGTATAGGAGATGTGGGTGCAGATGTGGTGGAGTCAGTTCGCAATAGGTTTGCTCTTGGTGCTGCCAAGTTTGTAGACATAGGAGGCAAAGCGCCTAGACTAGGTGGCGTGCTGAAGGGTTGGCTGTCGTCCGCAAAAGTACGTTGTGGGCTTGACCGGATTGAGCTTGGCTGAGACTGACCACCATAAAATTGCGATGCAGCTGGGGATCTCGAGGGAGATCCTTGAGCTGACTGAGCGAATTGAACAGGTGGAGGTCCGAGCTTGGGCGGCAATGGAAAGAGTGGTTCATCTGCATGCCTCCGTCTCCTAGAAAAACTGAAAAAGGAGGTTGACGTCGAGGAAGATGTAGACTGGCGTGGAGGAGCCTCGACTTTGATGGAAGGGGATGATTGTGGTCTTGCATAATCCATTGCGTCATCTGGTTGATTACTGGTTGGTACTCGTTCAAGTGTTGCTGAAGTCGGTCGTGACTGTCCAGCACTAGGAGTGCTGATGGATTTGCGATTGGAGACATTGCTGGATGTGCTTTCACGTATTTTCTGATTGTAGCTCTTAGACCGGCTAGAGAAAGGGTTGAAACTTCTTCTAGCTGGAGCATCACGGGTAGCAGCATAACCTATTATAGGGGCTGCACACCCGTCAATATCAGTATACAAAGAGACCAGCACGACACAACTGGAAGGTAACATACCAGGCGCGGCGGTGGTAGGTGACGGCGGAACCGAGTCAACTTCTTCTGCAACTTGTTGTTGGTCACGATATCGGGTGGAGAGCTGAGGATCTGAAGCATGTCTGTTGCGCAATCTAGCAAAGTCTGGCTGCTTTGGCCGAACACCTGATCCAGATTGTGGTCGGAAAGAGAGACTATGCACAGAAAGTGGACGTGAGGCCGAGGAGGGCGGGGGTGCGAAAGAAGTCCTTCTTGTTCTTGCAATGGGTGAGGTTACGACCTGTCCCTCTTCCAGAGAAGGGCGCGCGGCGCGAGGCTGTACCTCTGCATCTTGATCTGGCTGGTCTGGTGGTGGAAACTCTGTCGAAGATGTGAAGAGGTTCAAGAAACTACGCTTTCTACTAGCAGTTGCCAAAGGCATTGTGCTTATTTTGCGTCGTGCTCATCTGCATGTGGCTAGTCTTTGGTTTTCTTTAGATCCCAGACTTATTGAATGGAGATGTAGGTCGGATATCGTGGGAACCTGAACATAAAACGTCTCCAGCACTATGCACACCTTCTTTTCGGGACGAATTATACTGCCAGTGATCTTTGTGCAAAGGTGAGGATTAGGGTCGTCGGACAAGGGTCGTTGATAATGGGGGATTGCTGGTTAGTGCTGCGGAGAAGGAACAGGCATTAGTATTGCGCAGTCATGTTAGACCAATTCAACTGCAAATAGCAAGCAGTCAGGCAATGACAAAGCAGGTGAAGCGATAAGAAACAGAGTTGAATGTTGGCAGCTGAGCTGAAGCTGAACAAGGTCCGCAATGCTAGAACTATCCGCTCTGTTGCTTGGCGTCTTACGGTGTCGCTTCTATTCTAGCATGTGCTTGGCCAATGCGCAAAGAGTCCTCGCTGGCCAGCTGAGCCGCCTGCCTTCCCTAAACACTGATAGGAGGACAACAACAACTTCCCATCAATTGTGTGCTCTGCTGGCTTCAGGGCGACCTCAGTAGTCAGCTGGCTTAGCTGCTCCCGCCTCTGGCTTCACAATGAGCTCCTACCGCTTCCTCCTCCTCTTGCTACCATTTACTGTTGCTGTCCCATCGAGCACATATCCCAAGCACGACGATTTTGCTCCCAACGCCATCGAATCGCTATGGCACGACAGTCTGGCACCTTCGCATAGCTTCAGGAAGTCCATTTACGACACATTCTTCTCCGTCTGGCCCTCGAGCCGGCATAGGTGCAAAGAGAACAGTGGTCACGCGACATCTCGAGCACCGGCTAAAAGTAGACAATCTTCCCGCTATGCGGATCAACTAGTTCTGAGATTCAATGTTTCCTCCACAGCAGACCTGGCAGCAATCTCAGAAGCTTCAGATACACTGTTTCTCGATATTTGGGACACCTCAGACACATGGCTTGACGTGCGCCTGCGATATGATGATGTCTCCTCGCTGCTCGGCCTTCTGCCATCCTCCCTCCGTACCTCCCATGCCCCACTACTCACAGGCAGCGAGTTAGCTCGTGCAGTACAACAAACATATCCCTCTTCCTCATCCTCTCCCTTTGAGTCTTCTACCCGGCAAAGGACAACGTCATCTACCAACCGCATCACTCGACGCCCAAATTCCGACGTCTTCTTCGACGACTATCGCAGCCTCCCCGTCATCATTCCATGGATGCGACTCCTCCAATCCCTCTTCTCCACCCACGTCCGCATTATATCTGTTGGCACATCTTATGAAGGCCGCGACATCCCAGCCCTTCGGATCGGTGTACACCCTACCACCACACCCTCGTCTGGACGACGAAAAACCATTCTCATAACTGGTGGCTCTCACGCCCGCGAATGGGTATCCACATCCACCATAAACTACATCGCCTACAACTTAATCACGTCCTACGGCCGACGCAAACCAGTCACCCAACTCCTTGAAACCTTCGACTTCATCTTCGTCCCCACCATCAACCCCGACGGCTACGACTACACATGGTCCACCGACCGACTCTGGCGCAAAACGCGACAACCCACACCCCTCCGTTTCTGCCACGGTCTCGACCTCGACCGCACCTGGTCCTTCAAATGGGACGGCGGGTCCTCCACCAACGGCGAGAACCCCTGCTCCGAAGGCTACGCCGGCACCAGCCCCCTCGAAGCGAAAGAATCCCAAGCCCTGGCGGCATGGGCACGCAACGAGACCGAGCACAACAACGTCGAATTCGTCGGCCTTCTCGACCTGCACTCCTACAGCCAACAGATCCTCTACCCCTTCTCCTACTCCTGCACCGATGAACCACCCAACCTCGAAGATCTTGAGGAAATAGCACAAGGTCTCGCCAAGGCAATACGGCAGGAACATCACGAGAACTATCGCGTGTTGAGCGCATGCGGCGCTAGTGTGACTTCCACTTCCACTTCCAGCTCGAACGAGAATAGCGCGAGTGGTGGCAGTTTGCTGGACTGGTTCTATCATGAGATGGGCGTCAGGCATGCGTACCAAATCAAACTGAGGGACAAAGGCTCGTATGGCTTCCTTTTGCCGCGGGAGGAGATTGTGCCGACTGGGCAGGAGGTGGTCAAGGCGGTCGAGTACTTTGGTAGAGTGTTAGGCAATAAGTATGTCGGAGCTGCATTTGAGGCGGCGTGGGTGGAAGAAGAGGAGAAGCTAGCAATGGCGAGAGTTCCTGATGTGCAACAGGCGGACACACAGAGGGTGTTAGAAGATCTGTGAGTGAGATTTGTACTATCCTGCTTACTTATATCCATTATCGAACAGGGAGCGCTTTTTGTGAAGATTTGTTGAAGTAATCACGTATACTGTATGAATAGCCGACGAATGGACGAGTTATTACTACTGCAAACACTCTACATCAATTGCTCAGATACTTCTCTCCATCCTTGAAACTTCTCCATTTTCATTTGTTTCCACTTGTTTTGGGAACACGAGAGAAAGTGAGTAAAATATGTAATTTTTTCCTAGTCCTTATGTACAGAACAGCGTGTAAGAGCATGCTGCTCGACTCGCAACATACATAGTTCTGATGCCCAATTACCATGCTTTCCCATCCGTCCAACCCAACAAAAACCAAACCATTACGAAAAAAGCATATTCAAGAAACGACCACCGTCCATCGACTCTTCCACCGTCCGTCTACTCCTCCACTCGCTGCCTACTCCTCCACCGCGAAACTCCTACACCATCTCGTGCTCCAACAATCTCACAGCCATAATCTAAAAGATCATGCTCTTAATAGCCTGTCTCTTGCCCCTCGCACTCGCCCCCTTCTCCTTCGGAGGCGGCTGCGCACTAAACCTCTTACTCGCATTCATCTTCTCCTCCGCCGTAGCAGCCGGTGGACTAGGCTGATAACCGACAGGCTCCTCCTCAATAACCTCAACTTTCCTCTCCACCTTTTTGCTCGGCGAAGCAGCCAACGAAGCCTTCTTGACCGTACTCACACTTCCGCACCGAACCGGCAATTTCTCCTCCTCAAGATGATGCGCCTTGTTTCCATTCTTGGCAGCAATGGCTCTCTGTCTCGCCAACACGGCACTCGACCACGTCACCTTCTGGGATGTGAGTTCCTTGCCCACGACCTGACTCAACACGCGCATCCATTCGTCCTTGGCCTTGGTGTTATCCGCGTAGAAATCAATGACTTCTCCATTGGCAAAACGGATGCGGAAGCCTTCCTCGACAAACATATAGCCTTCCTCGTCTTCGCCAAAGGCTGATTTGCGACGGTCTTTGCTGGCTTTTGCGGCTGGATCGGGTTGGGTTAAGGCAGGCCGGTCGTTGATGAGCTTGATTGCTTTGGCGAGACTGATTGAGACACGGGGTTGGCGGGTTGTTTCGTGGTAGGCTGTTAGTTTTGAGCCTTCCAGTTTGAAATAGCGACGACGCCAGTACTGGTATAGATGTTAGCGTTGGGTTGGAGCTGCAATATTCGTCATCGACTTACAGGACAATCACCGCCCTGCTGACTGAGGTGACCTTCGAAACGAATATCAGAAGCAGTCTCAGCTTCTTTGAGTTGTCGCAATGCGGCTGACATGCTTCTCGGCATATCCTCCTCCTTTGATCCTCGAGGACGAGGTATGTACATCATCTGAAGCTCCATCTTGGCGATCTTATAGGGTGGCCGGCGTTGCATACCACCGAGCTTGCTTCTGGTGGTGCTAGTGATTGACTTGTCCTCTACAGCCCATTCGTTGTAACAAGGTACGTCGACCACATAAGGACGACCAAAAGCCTGCTTCTCATGATCTTTGAGGCTGACGTACGCACGAGCAAAACTTCCATCAGGACCGATTAGTTCGTGCTGAAGATCCCATTGAGTGAGCTGCTGGTTGTTTCGCCTGTAGTCAGCGTCCTGTTGCTGTTGGTATTGGATGGCAGCTTGCTCCTCATCCTCACGTTGACGTTGTTCTTGCTCCCTGCGCTTTTTCGGTGACGTGAGAAAGTTCTTGAGCTTCGAAACCTTGCTGGTTGGCTTTGGAGCTGACATGGTAGAAAAGACGGTGCTTTGAGGTGACTTGGGCGGCTTTGGCAGATTTGTTTGCAATGTGAGTTGGAACTCCAGGTCATCAAAGACGACCAACTCAAATTCCTGACCGATAGCAGAAGACTTGCCGAGCTCAAGCATCGAAGTCGTGACACAGTGCATGCCGTTGTCGAGAGTCATTTGAAATTGACAACGACCATCTAGGTTGTGTTAGCATGGAGCCTGATGATATAGAATGGAAAACACTCACATCTTGGCAAAGGAAGTTCCAAATCCTTGACTTGCACGACCTTAACAAACAATCTACCACGCTCGACACCATCGTCGAGATCGTCGGTGGGATATGCTAGCTGGTCTTCTGCAAATGCTTCAAGCTCTGCGGCATTACTAGTCTGACCTGGCAAAGGAGGCACAACAGACATCGGGCGATCAGGCACGATGTTCGACCTTCTGGTACTTTGACGACGCATCTTGCCATTCCAGGGCTCGGCCTTCCATGGTTCGCTGGGTTTGCGACTGCTCACAGGCTTTGCTGAAGACGAATCTGAAGCTGTAGACTTGCTGGGTACAGGAGCCTGGCCGACAGCCTCACTGACATTACGGTTGCTGGCGACGACGACCTTTGTATTCTCTCGCAACAGGTAGCCTCTCTGTGGTTTGGTATATAGATTAGTATAGGGCTTGGAGGTAGAATTGGTGAGGTATGTGCTTTGATTGGCAGTGTTGAACTGTTTTTGTGTGTCAAAGCGATTGGCAGTGTTGAACTGCTTGTTGTTGTCAAGGTGATTGATCGGTTTGGAATAGGACTGCACCTTTTGATCTTCCATGAGACGTCCGAAGTCTTCCTCCAATCCAAAGCTGAAGTCGTTTGAGAGACCACCCAGTGGCATGTCGAGCTTGTGCTTCATACTAGGCTTACGCACTGTCTGCTTCTGCGCTACCTCGTGACCCTCGGGCAGACCATAGAGGCGCTCGTCCAACTCTCCATTGCTCCTCATAACAGTCGCATCTGCTTCCTCAGATTCTTCATCGTAATCTTCCACACTTGGCAAGACAATTTCTCCGCTGACCAGACGTCGTTGAGCTGCCATAGCCTTGATTTCAGCAGGTGTTGAGGAGACTCTTGTCTTCAGCTTCATCCCAGTGGCTTTGATTGTCGCTACTGGTTCTGGCACCTCCGGAGACTCACTCCTCTCCGACTCGATGTCTGAAACAGGCTCTACTTCTTCATCGGACTCTCCTTCGACGTCGTGATGGATGACTGATCCTGCAATACTTTCAAATGACGCCTGGGTATTGAGAGTAGGAGGTAGCTGAAGACCATGGGTCGAAGGTTCGACGTATGAAGTGGCCATCTCATATTTAGTCTTCTCAGGTTGTGCTTCGATATATGAGTGATCCTCCGGAGTAGCACTGAGGTACGACATCAGACCGAGATCAAGATCATCGCCAGAGGTGAAAGATGAGAAATCTGGAAGGCTGATGTTGCTGTCAGGCAAGGCGAGTTTCGATGTTGCAGTGTTGTTGCTCGTGTCTCGAGACTTGCTTTCGGACTGGTAAGGTTCTTCTTCACTCAGGGTAGGAAGTTCGAGGATAGGTAGCTGTCTAGCTGAATGGACGTCGATATGGTGTACCACAGAAGACTCACGAGTAAGGTCAACTGACGAAGGAGGATCAAGACCAAGTTGTTGCGCAAGACGCATAGCGTGTGAGATAGCTTGATTGCGATCATCATCCTCAAGTTCACTACTGCCAACCTGCTCATCCTCGTAGTCTTCTTCGTCTTTGATCAAGACTGGCACTTCAGGCTCTCCAAAGTCATTTGAAGTTTCGCGCGAAGGAATAGGTACGTCGGGATCTAGATCAGCATACTCCTCGCAGTTGTCTTCTTCTTCTATTTCGGCATCAAAGACAAGGTCGGAGTCGGGTGCTTCGCTGCGTACTTGGCGCAGAATAGATTCTCGAGAGATTCTCGAAGGAGGTCGAAATTCCTCTTGCGTTGTGGTAAGTTTCTGTTCCTCAACCTCCTTCTCATTTGGCTGCACCGTGGCTCCTTCTTCTTCCTCGTCATCACCTGCTTCCTCCACAATGGGTTCTGCCAGTGCTGATGACGCTCTCAAGCTCTCTGAGCTCCTCTGAACTGACAGCAAACGAAGACGCTCCTCAAGTGGCATTGGAGAAGCATCACGCATACTGATGATATCTTGCTTTGAGATTGATGGTGCGCGAGGTGGTGTTGGAAGGGTCCGTTGGAAGCTCTGACTGCGTTCCAGCTTGACTTGCTCTGGAGATGTAACCTGTGCTGCTGGTGGTAGAGGTGGGAGAGGTCTATTAACAGACCCAGATCGAGATAGACTACCAGCATGTTGCTCGTTTTCTAGACCAGCTCCAAATGGGTCTTCAAAGTTGTTGGCTAGGTCAGTATTTGCAACATCTGGTGTGATGTGGCGCCAGTCTTCTGGCAGCACAACTGGAGTCTTCTCAGTATCTTCAAGAGAGTCTTCGAAGCTATCCTCTCTCTGATAAGTGTCGGGATCAGGATAATCATCGTCCATGTCATACGGATCGAACTCATAGCTTCCTTCGCGCGAATCAGATGCCACAGAAGATGGTACTGGTGTCGCACGCTCGTACATGTTGATCTGAGGTGGCGCGACATCAAAAGTGACAGACTTGGGTCGGCGAAGCTCATGGACAGTTGAGGGTAACTCTTTTGGTGCGGGAATATCCGAAGCAATGTCAGCTATAGCGAAACGTCCAGCGCGAGACAAAGAAGACTTCTGGGGCGATATTTGCTCTTTCGAAGGCGAGATTGATCTTAGCGAGGGTGATCTGTTCTCGTCTTGCGCCATGAATGTAACTCTGCTTTCACTCTCTGCCTTAACGTGACCTCTCAACGAGCCAAAGTTGTTCCGCAATCCATGAATCTGAGTACTCATAGGTCTTGCACCATTCATTGCTTTGTGGAAAGAAGGTACAGCTCCAGCATTTTCATCCACCTCCAGCTTACGCGTAAAGATGTTGTTGTTGACACGAGATGCCTTCTTGAGTGCCTCCACTGACACACGACGGTGTTGCGCAGCACCTCCAGGAGAGTTCGATTCGCGGTTCTTCCAGAATGATAGTGGCGAATTGCCTTTGGGTGAAGGATCGAATGGTGACGAGTCGCGATTGGCTGTTTGTTTTTGCATCTACCACAAGAAGTCAGCATCGGACAGAGCAGTGTTCGAGCTCGTGACAGCACTCACAGATGTATTATCTTGAATGCTAGGTGAGTTGCGACGGATGCCCATTGGGTTGAGCTCGGCGAGTGGACGTGACATGGTGGGTGTTTTCGATGGCGACGTCGGGAGGCCTTTGGTGATTCTGAGTGGCTCGACCTATTCGCGCATGAGTATGAAGCTATCCGCACTGCATCAAATTGACTTACACCTTCACCTTCCATCGTGGTCGTTGCAGATCACAGGAGGTGAAACAAAGATGAGCTGCAGGAGGGAGATAACCTCCGAAAGAGGGCCGAGGAATGCAAAAGACCTGAAACACTGGTCGCCAGATATTCGGAGTCTTCGTATACCACTGAATGATGATGCAGAGTACACTGGTAAGACTACAGCGCCGTATTCCGGAAAGGGTGGTCGGCTACACAGTGACCGTCGGCGATTGAAGCTTTCTTTTGGCTTGTTTTGACGCTTTGTTTACACAACGACGGCACTTAAAAAAGGGTCGGTGGTCCGTGCGCCGAAAATCGTCAGCAACTTTTCTGGCTTTGTTTCAGATTTTGTTTCAGAACTTGTTCAGGCGAGCATCAACCATGTTGAAAGCCACAGCATCAGTCTGTCCTTTCTGCGAGGTGCGCGCATTACTTAAGGTCGGACATCCAGCATGGCAGCCAACAAGGTCTTTCGGACACCTTCAAAAGAGGCGTCCAGACAGGATGACCCTATCGCCTAGTGTATCAAGACCGCCCAGACTTGCACCAGATGGCACAAAGCCAGCAAGACGAAATGAAGGACCATTTGCGGCAATGAACAGGACAAAAGCTGGGGACAGAATAGATGCAGAGAGGAGAAGGGCAGAGGAGAAGAAGACCAGGCACGAGCCGCCACGAAGGACAATAAGTCCAAAGACTATGACACCAACGAAAAAGAAGAGAACAGAACGACATCCTGGCGATATGAAGGCGTTGAAGATGCAGCAGGCATTGAGCAAGATCTCATACGGTCAACGTAATACAGTCAAGAGCAGGATCAGCGAAATTGATTCGTTTCAGCAATTTCCTTTCTTGCAGGTCATTCAGGATGCGATCCCAGAAGAAGCGCTGAAAGGACAGGTTGATATATTACCAACTCCAGTACAACGATTGGCCATACCTGCCTTGCTCGGAATAGATGGAAGCAATCATCGTCGGCGTGCACAACCAGCTCCTACCACAGAAATGCGCCAATTTCTCCTAGCAGCCGAAACAGGGTCAGGCAAGACATTAGCTTACACTCTTCCGGTGATTGATGCCATCAAGCGCGCCGAAATTGCGGAAGCGGAGGAAGAAGCCAAGAAGCAAGTCGTCAAAGAGGAGAAGAAAAAGGGCAACTTATTCGAGCTCGAACCACCACCTCTAGCAGACGAAGCGCATCCCTCATCCGGCCGACCACGAGCAGTCATCCTGCTCCCAACCGGCGAATTAGTCGACCAAGTCGCCCGCGTCTTCAAAACATTCTCTCACACCGTCAAACTGCGAGTCGCTGGGATCTCAGCATCCTACTCCGCAACCATCATCCGCAACCGACTGTTCGGACCAAGCGGCGTCGACGTCGTCATATCAACGCCCCACCTCCTCAGCAGCATCACCGAAAGCGACCCCAACATTCTCTCTCGAGTAAGCCACCTCGTAGTCGACGAAGCAGACTCTCTACTCGACCGCTCCTTCTCCCCCATCACTTCCTCCATCATCGACCGCGCTACCCCCTCGCTCAAACAACTAATTCTCTGCTCCGCCACCATCCCAAGATCCCTCGACAGCTTCCTCCAGAAACGCTTCCCGGATATCGTGCGTCTGGCAACACCAAACCTGCACGCCATTCCCCGCCGCGTCCAACTTGGCGTCGTCGACATCGACCACGAACCGTACCGCGGCAATCGCGATCTAGCATGTGCGGATACAATTTGGCAGATTGGTCGCGACACGAGTAATGCCGTTGACGAAGCTCGTGAAGTCAAGCGCATCATCGTCTTTGTTAACGAGCGCGAACGGGCGACTGAACTCGCTAAGTATCTCGTCACCAAGGGCATTGACGCATCCGCACTCAACAGAGACACGACTGAGCAGCGCCGTGGTGACATTCTGGAGTCCTTCACATCACCAAGCCTCAACATCTCACCCACTTCCAACTCAGAAAACCCCAGCGACTCCATCGCCACAAGATCCCCTCCGTCTACTTTGGCATCTCAGCGCATCCTCACCAACACCAAAGTCCTTGTCATGACAGACATCGGAGCAAGGGGCATCGACACGGTGAATGTTCGAAACGTGGTGCTGTACGATGTGCCACACACGACTATTGATTTCATCCATCGTTTGGGGAGGACGGGAAGGATGGGAAGGAGAGGAAAGGGAGTGGTTTTGGTTGGGAAGACGGATCGGAGGGATATTGTCCGAGAGATTAGGGAGGGGATGTACATGGGTAAGGCATTGATTTGATTTGAGCTTTGCTGTCTGGGAAGAAGGCAGTTGAGAGGTGTGAGTATGCATGTCACATACAATATCGACGACATCACGACTCCTTCCAAAACTCCCTCTTTTCTGCTTTCAGCCCAATTTGAATTGTGAAGGTTTGCGGTCCTTAGGAGAAGAAGTAGGAAAAGAAGCTAAGAGTAGAATATCCTATACAACAGCCAAGTGACTACGACGCTCTTCGAAACTCTGCTCTGTGTGCAATCTTCCCTTCTCCTTTCGTTCCAAAAGGACTTATTTGCTGCTCATCTCATTCCAGTTTCTAAGATGTAACTCTGTATCACATCCGTGTTACAGACTCGACATGACAAGTCAAGTCCTACCGGTCGATATGCAAACCCATAACTCCATCAAGCAACCAGCTCCCCTTGCCCTTCACAACAAAAAAAGCAAATCCTGTCTGATCAATATGCCACTAAAGCGCTCACGCAGTTATATCCAGCACCACCTAACCCTTTTCCTTTCCTTTCCTATCCTATCCTTTTCTTTTCTTTTCTTTTCTTTTCTTTTCTTTCATCATTTTCCCAACATCACCGTCTTCGTCATTCATACCTCTTGGGATTGATGTACTGCATTATCAACAAAAATTCTGGTTGTTCACTCTAGCTATATACTGATCACTTAGATCGGCAGTAGAATTAAGAGTTGCAGGTTGCAAGAGTGCGAGCGAGACGAGATCAGACGAGACGAGTGCACTTGGCGACAGGTATTGCTGCTACTGCTGGCCGGCATTGGAATGTTTCGACATCGTGGTATCGGAGATGAGGTTGAGGATGACATAGAAAAGGTGGTGGTTGTGATGCCGAGACGGGGCCCGATCAAGCAGGAGGAGGACGAGGACGAGGAAATGAACTGGTGTAGAGTGGAGAGTGTACATGGGTGAGGACTGATCATCGGCGATGATATTCAGAGTTCAGCCAGAAGAAAAGACCAGAGAAGAGAAGAACAGAGGGAAGAGAAGAGAATGAAACGACTTGTAGGCTGAATGATCTGCCATGTTAAATGGTTACAGACTACAGTCCCATTAATTACCACATACTAAATACCACATACTAACATATACACGCTATCAGTCGGCGACATATCTGCAAGATACACCACTCAAGAAAAACAAGCAACCGAAAGCATACCTCAACCCGAATCTTCCTTGAGATGAGATGTCCTTCCCAGGGGTATACGCATAACAATTCTCAGCTCTCTCTTTTGCCTGCCTTCCGGACCTAAAACGCCATCGCTCAAGAAGCAAGCATATCCACCTCAATGCAACGTAAAATCAAAACTCCCATCCTGTCTCGAATACGCACCTCCCCTATTACTCAACGCCGTGCCCGGCCTGTTCTCGCCATCCAGATTCACACTTCCCCCACCCGCACTCCCCTTCCTCTGCACCTGCTGCCCCTGTGGACCTCTATAAACCTTCCCCCCAATCTCTTGTGCGACCGGCGGCGCCGGCCTAAACCTCCTGACCGCTCTCGAACTCTCATCATCAACCAGTACGACCATCCACACGCCGATACTGCCGTTACTGCCAGTGAGTGGCGTGCAATGTACCCATCTATTTCGACCTTCGTCTTCGGCACGGGATACCCAACGAACTTTAGCGGTGACGCCGCGGCCTTCTGCTAGAGCGGCGACTAGTTCATCTCGGACTCGTGAGGAGCCGCCGATGCGGGACATGAATGGGGATTGAAGGATGCCTGGGACGCGGAGGGAGGGGGAGGCGAAGAGGATGCGGAGGGATGGATATGGACGGACGAGGAGGTACTGTTGAGATGTCAATTCAGCTCCAGACTAAGTTAGCCAAAGCAACCCGCATGCAGATACGTACGTGTTGATAGACACCAGTCAACTTCCCATGCACAGATTGGCGTAGTGGTGGCGATTGCTCGGTGTTATGATTATGATGATGATTGTGATTGTGAGCACCGTCATCAATTCTTTCCGCGCTGGGATCCTTGATCAAAAGTCTTGGTCTATGCCATGTCGTACCAGTATCGTCATTCTCCTCGGCATGCTCACGATGCATACGACCACCATACTTTCGCACGATCTCCAGCTCGGAGATGTTGAGCATTTCGGATAGTTCTTGAAATTCGTCCTTCCTGTCGTGTCCGTCATCGCCATGTTTGTTGTTGTCGTCCATTCCACCGAGCATTCTCTGGAGTGCCTCGAGCTCGGCGCACTCTTTTGCTAGACCGCTGACGTCAACTTGTGCACCAATGAAGTAGCGCAAAGTCCCTCGACTGTCGCATAGAGGAGCTGTCATTAGGAGGTTCATGAATGGAGAGCCATCACGACGGTAGTTGAGAAACACTTCGCAGTGTTCTTTGCCAGCGCGCACGGCCTGTCCTAGGCGTCGAACGCTATTCTTGTTCGTTCGAGGTCCTTGCAGGAAACGACAATTTCGGCCCATTGCATAAGAATTACCGTATTGTGTTACTCTATGGAACTCTTCACTAGCGAAGACGATTGGATTGTCTGGTCGTGATGGATCTGAAAGGCAGAAGACTTCCGCTAAGCCTTCTGATGCTTCTCGGAGGTGTGGTGGCAGGGTGCCAGTGATTCTTCTATGTATCGATGCGCTTACAACATCGATCCAAGTGTGTGTTATGAATGCTGGCAAGTCTTCGTCGACCATTGCTTGGAATGCCTGGCGTGCTTTTTCTTCCAAAGCAGGATTTCGTGTAGATGGTGGTACAGATTCTGTGAATGGATGTCCTTCCAGTGGTTCAAGTGCTTCCGATACTGCATTCGCATATCTTACTGCGCGCAGTGCCTTAAGTGCATCGAGGTAGTAGATCAGTATTGGCACTGATTCTGGTCGATGCGAGCCGAGGAAGGTTGTAAACTTCAGTAATGCTGCTGGATCATCGAATATCGCTCGAAGGTGTTCAGTTGAGAACATCTCTTCTCCACGCCTCTCTATCGAATATGTTGACGCTTTCTGGCCGACAGCGGTGTTAGGCGCAAGGAGATCATAGGAAGTAGGGTCGTCCTCGGCTATCATCTCAAGCTGTCCTAGCTCATATCCTGGACCTTTGGCTTGTAGTGGTGGTAGGGTGTGGATGGAGGTGGCATCGGTTTCATAGGTTTCTACAGAATCGACGGTGCTGTCTTCTCGATCTCGAGAGTTTGGAGTTGTGGTGCTAGAATCAACGCTGCTAAACCTCGTCCTTTCCTGATTGTTTCTTGATTGAGTCAGTCAACAACTAGTGGACAAAACCTTTGCCAAGACATACGATGTGGAAGAAGAGCGGGCAGTATTGCCATGTATAGCATTTGACGCTGGCGGCGCAGAGGTATGGTGAGTAGACGGTGGACCGTATTGATGTACACGGACAGGAGCAGATGTGGGTGCCATTTCAGACGAATCCTGTAGCGTAACAGTGTCTGTGCTTGCGGCACTACCGCTGCGCAGCGGTTGCAAAGCAGTTCTCTTGACGCCTCCGACAGATCGCTCTGCGAGAGGAGCTGGCTGTGATAGTGGTGGTGTCGATGAAACTTGTGCAGCCTTTCGGGATGGTCCAGTCTTAAATCCAAGTATGCCGCCCGCTCTGGAGAATCTACTCGAGGACTCGGATGTCGGCGACACTGGCGTAGAAAATATGTGCTGGTGCTGGCGAGGAGAGGGTTCTTGATGGTGGAAGTCTTGTACTGCGCTTCCTGGCGCAGGAGGTTGATTGTTGAGGGAGAGGGAGGACATGGACATGTTGGCGGAAGGGGTTATTGGTCTGGGCCACTAGTGAGATGGGTAATGCAGGTCAGGTTCGGTGTCGAGCTAGCAGAGGAGGCCTGCCGCAGCTGCAGCCCAGCAAAGTATATGTAATATAGTTCGCCGGGGATGCTTATGATGACGAGCATGGAGGCCTCCATCAACGGCTCACAGCACGGGGCAGGTAAAAGTCAAAGACGGAAGCGGTTTAGACTTGACTTACCAGAGAGAATGCGTGCGTCTTCCTCTCTCGCGCCGCCTCCGCCTCCATTGTGTCGTGTTCTTGACCGATGCAGGAGAGTGCCGACCTGTTCCTCACTCTTTCATGCATGGCACGACGACTGCGCACTGGTGCCGACAGATACTCTGCGCCAAGGGTCACTACCGGTGCAGGCAGGCAAGGGACGAGATGGGCGGGCGGGCTAGACTGAAAATCACTAATCGATGAATCGCTAAGAAGACCAGATCTTGGGTCGAGGCCGGCAGTTGCCTCGATCGAAAAAGTAAAAGTAGTGACGAGGCGAGCATCTTGCTTGTAAACTGTCCCTCTCGAAAAGGATGTGTTCCATCTCTCAAACTATTCGCAAAGCTCGATCGTCCCCGGCCTCTACTTGTAATCAGGCCAACCTCATGGCAGATCGGCAGCTCTCAGCATGTGTCCTGCATGGCTCTTCACACCCGTTAAGCACTGTGGATGTGTTGATCGAATCTCACAAACGCTTCTCCTGCTAAGAAGAGAGTAAGTGGTCTGTGCGGCGCCGACATCTGTGCAGCCTCGAGTCTCGTCATTCGAAGCAGACGCCCCAGGCTCCAATTACCCCTAGTGTCTCTATCGTCACTAGACTTGTCATGTAGAGGCTAATTCCATTTACAAGTTGGCTGATGGATCACTTTGTGACTTTGTAAGCCCCTGACTAGCTAAATTGACCCCACTTACGATGGTAACTGTGTTGGAAAGCTGAATGTTTATACTCTGCCATCACTACTGTGTACAGCGATGACAGAGGTGAGCAAGCCTTGTAGTGCAACAAATCACGACCAGCTTGTCGAGCCCAGGACAGTTTCGCCTGCCTTTAGCGGCCGATGGGCTGCTGGATCTTCTGCCGCCGAGTATGACGCTCATAACAAAGCAGTAGCCAAGGATATCGACCACAACCCGCTGTCCATTGGGGTACGCGCTCCTTCTCCCAATGCTCTTCTACACTTCAGAAAACCTTCGGATGCTGGGCTGTCCATCAAGACACCCGAAACTCCTGTCGACCAACGTGCAGAAGAGTACTTTGCTGAACAAAAGCCGCCCAAACATAGACCTCTACCCCTTCAGTCGAAAACATCATGGCGCTCGCAGTCCTCATGGGACAATACCTTAACGCCAAATAGTGCCCCTTCACCCTCCTGGTCCATGTCCTCGCCTGCACTGGCAGGCCTCAGCGATGTCACGCCATTACCTTCACCACTCGTTCTCGGCCAATCGCCAGAGTTTCGTCGCTTTTCAAGAACACGTTCAGGCTCCAATATTTCATTCGCTAATCTAGCTCGCGAAGAGTCACTTGGCATGCTAGCGACACACAATCCGTCCGTATCTCCAAAAAGGAAGAAGTTCTACCCTGGGCTAGGAATATCGGGCTCGAGTCTCAACCATGATAGCATTCCAGGTGGACATGGAAAAGATCGGACTTTTAGTGACTTTGTGCCCGAGCATCTACTGAATTCTAAGCTTCGAAACGTCACAGCGCCTGTCGCTGTACGGGAGCTGCAACAGCACAACCGTAACATTGAACCTGGAAATGCGGAACAGCATTTGCATCGGGAGGAATACATATCCAAACAGAGAGGCTATATATTACCAACACCAGAAGCACCACTACGCAAGACCTTCACACCACCCGAAGGCTCGACAAGTACAAGCGATGGCGATGACTTTCCGATGGAAGAAGATGTGGGTGACGACACAATAGTTATTAGAAGCACGGCTTGGAGAATTGAACGCAAGCTAGGTCGTGGCGCGTTCAGCGAAGTTGTTTTAGCATCGCGAGCAGATCAATCTTCCAAAGATGTGATAGCAATAAAGATTGTCGATCACAACCTGGCAAAAGGGAGCGATGAAGAAAGAATGGGTACAAGCATAAACCGAGAGATTGAGTTTCTTCAAGACATTTCACATCCATGTCTGCCCAAGCTGCTTGCCTTCGAAAACGATGATAGTCGCGCCCTCCTGGCGATGAAATACTGCGCTGGGGGCGATTTGTTCGAGCTCGCAACCCAACAGCAAGAGCTTCTCACTCCGCCTATGGTACAACGTATTTTTGCTGAGCTGGTCAACGCTGTACAGTACTTGCATAACAACTATATTGTCCATCGCGACATCAAGCTGGAGAGTGAGATGTCCTCAAGCACCTTCATGCACCAACACTAACCATTCATAGACGTCCTCCTGAACATGGAGCCATCAATTTTTAAGTCCTTGCCTGGTGCACCTTCCGCCCATCCACACGCCTTCGTCACGCTTACAGATCTCGGACTATCTAAGCGAATACCAGAACCACCCAACTCTCCTCTATTGACGCACGCTTGCGGCTCACCTGATTATGCCGCGCCCGAACTTCTCCTCGGTCAGCCTTATGACGGTCGTCTTACTGATTGCTGGGCATTGGGAGTTCTCCTTTACGCCTTGATTGAAGGACGCCTGCCATTCGACCCACTACCTGTTCGACAAGGTATGACAAACGCAGAACTGAAAAGACGAGGAGTTGGCACGAGTATCAAGCATCGGATAGCAAGGTGTGATTGGCTGTGGTGCGAATTCGGTGACGATGAGGGCGAGTGGATAGGCTCGGAGTGTGGAGAAGAAGGAATAGCGCTTGAAGGCGCACGATTGTGTGTGGAAGGTATGTTGAAGAAGGTCAATCGAGGACGCTGGAATGTGGAGAAGCTTCAAAATCAGGACTGGGTGAAGCTGGGTTTACAGGTCGATGGTGAACTGAGCTCGTAATGAGGACGATTCAGGTGACAGAGGTGCTTGGATATTCTGCACATCTGCATGGCAAGACTGGACTCGACGCATCAAGCATGGGCCTTTGGTAATACAGTGCGGGGTTCATCAGTACAGAAGCTGCTGCGAGTCAATACGGTTGGATACTACTTTGGACGGCGATACACATGAAACACGCCACGGAAGCTCGTTCTTGGTGATGTATCTATATAATCTAGTTTCATAGCATAAAGGCATAAGTCCAACATTGCTCAGGTATAGCGGAGTTACGCCGATTGGTCGACCGTCGCCCCTGTGCTTGCTCATGAACTCAAAACAATAGTAACAAGGGCGATCTAACAACATCTGCTTTCTGACCCTTTGAAAGTTGATCTAGTATCAGGAGTTGGCCTGGTATCGAACTGAGACAGGTCGATCATAGAAGACTCAAAGAAGACAGGTCAGGACTTTGCAAGCAAAATCACTCACTCGACCGCTTTATCAACTCATCCAAACAACAAACTTTATCCAGTCTTTGATATTACGACAGCTGTAAGTACTACTATTCTCCATTAGCTTGTTTGCATGAAAGTTGACGTTGCTCCTTCAGACTGTCCTCTCGATCCTGTCGTACACGACATACAAATCTACCCCTCGTCAAATACGTCGACCAAGGAACAAACATTCAGTTCAAACCAACATCAACAGCATCATCCACAACCTGAGAGAAAGATACACGACTACGATATCAGGCAAGATCTGCAAGTCCTAGATCCAACATGGTCGCCGCAACTATCAAGTAAGATGCTCTACAATATGGAGATGAGGAACGCAAGGGATTAGGTCTGGCTACGAGTACTAACACCGTCGTAGATGTGTCGTGGTGGGTGACGGAGCTGTTGGAAAGACATGTTTGCTCATCAGTTACACCACAAACAAGTTTCCCTCCGAATATGTGCCCACAGTTTTTGACAACTATGCAGTCACTGTGATGTACGAATCTCGAAGACCCCCAAAGCACCTTGCTAGCAATGACTAACACCAGCTACAGGATTGGTGACGAACCCTACACGCTCGGTCTTTTCGATACTGCTGGTCAAGAAGATTACGACCGCTTGCGACCTCTTTCATACCCCCAAACCGACGTCTTCCTGGTCTGCTTCTCCGTTACATCACCTGCATCTTTCGAAAACGTAAGAGAGAAGTGGTTCCCAGAAGTACATCACCACTGTCCTGGTGTGCCTTGCCTGATTGTGGGCACGCAGACGGATCTGAGAGATGACCCTGCCGTAAGAGACAAGTTGTTGAAACAAAGGATGCAGCCCGTGAAGAAGGAAGATGGCGAAAGAATGGCAAGGGAACTGGGAGCGATCAAGTACGTCGAGTGCTCGGCCTTGACGCAGTACAAGTTGAAGGACGTGTTTGATGAGGTACGTACAAGATCTTGCAGATGTTTCGTGTCGATGCTGACTAAAGGCACCAGGCAATCGTGGCGGCGTTAGAGCCACCAGCCCCGAAGAAGAGCAAGAGCAAGCACTGCACTATTTTGTAGATGGCAGTTTACGTAGTGGTATGAATCATTGGGAAGGACAGGCGTTTCAGATCGGGAAATTTTCAGGTACTCTCTTATGCCCCAACGTTTGGCTTATGGTAGGTAGGCAGCATAAAGCACACGAATCTCACTTGACAATCAAACAATACAGTTGATCCAATAAGCTCTCTTTTTCATTGCTTGGCAATCTTCCTACCACGTTTCAAAATTGAGTGTCCATCATGTGTATAAGGTAAGGTAAGGTACTTTAGCAGTTAACTTCACAACGCAGGATATAGCTGGATTAGTACTTTGATGGTCACTCATCCCTAGGCCTACCTCATTGAGATCACGGCAGGGTTGAGGGGTCTAGCTAATTCTAAAGTACTCCAGCACTCCTCACACTCGGTTTTAGGCGAGCAGTAGAGGAATCGGTAGGTTGTAATGTCTTCGTGGGGAAGGTGCGATCTGTTTCATGTTGGCCGACAAGAGCGCGTTTCTGACGCGATTGTTTACTCTCCTCTCCTCTTGGCCTTTTTACACCACCCCTCTGCATTATCAACAGTTCATTTGTGATTATAACAAATTCATTACAGCAGATTTACTAAGCCATCCTCTACCATGGCAGCCAAGCAGCCTGATGGTGGACGGCGCACATTCTCAGGCAACGATCCCAATGTCACCTACGTTGCTGACGAGAACGCAATCTTGGTGCCGAGCCGTCATTCTGGCGGTCACGATGCTGGCAGCTCGTCCAAGAGTACAGGTAGACCATCAATCCGCCACAGACCTTCTACATCACAATTCTCTCAACAGCTTCAAGCTGCGAGCTACAACATCAAGCATTTCGATCAATTTCAGGCTGACCTATATCAAACTCAAGCTGCGATACCTGCCAAAACAATAGATGGTAAGTCACATCTCGCTCGATTGCCACATTCACCACCGCTGATAAGCCCATTAGACGGCCAACTTCACCCCACTGTTTACGTTCCTCCATTAAAAACAGGAAAGAACGAAGAGGGTAAGATAGAGAACTCTGTAGTTCTAGACGGCTCAAGTCCTCAATCCTCCGCCTCATGTGACGCCTACAATCGCACTCGTCCATCACCACTTCAAATCAAACGCAGTCTATCCAATGTCAAGTCGGCTTTCAAAAACCGCAGTACCAGCAGTACCTTGCTGAATAAGCTAGGCTTTTCTGCACATAACAATCAATCAGTTGCTGACAATGCATCGCCACTATTAGGTGCAAAGCAATCCGTGCCGGAGAACACAGCATCAAAAGCTGCTCGAACCCTTGGCGAAACACCTACCACTGCTTCGACCGCTACCAAGACACCGAGCACTGCCCACACGTTCGCCAGCGCCACTTCATCAAGGAATCAAACACATCTAGTATCAGCCTCGACCGGCACACCCGACACACGGCATTCTGGAGATTCGAAGCCACATCTGACTAGTTGGAGTTTTGGTCCGGAGCGCCTTGACATGCTCAACCGAACGCTGGCTCAAGGTGATGTCTCACAATCTTCGCTATTCACTACGCATGATCTATCTACTCCCGATAATGAACGACCTCCAGCTGCGTTCCCTCATAACAGCGGTTCCAAAGGGCAGCAGCGCGCAGAACAACAACAACAACAACGACCATCATCACCAACCCCAAGCCTTCTAGTGACTACCCCACTTCGCACAGATGCATCGTCTGTCGAGTCTAAGCATGACGCTGCTGACGTCAAGATGTCAGGAACGAACCCTGAAAACTACAACACACGCCTCTCGATCCTCGACATCTCCCAACACTCCAGTCGAGACGTATCAGGCGCGTCCAGGATGACAGTGCCAATCAGATATGATAGAAACACTTATGGTGAAACGACTCTTCCCCATGCTATTCCATCCGGACCACGACCTTGGTATCCCAATGAAGCAGTTGATGCCCTGATGCAATTGCAGGACTTCGAAAGCTCATATTCAGAGACAAGGGCAGCTTTCATCTCACAGAGTGATGACCGCTTACTAGCTATGCAGGGAGGACTCCAGGTCTTGTTCAATATCATGACGCAATTCACGGAACCAGACTATCGTGAAATTATTGATGAACTTATTGTGGCTATCAAGACTGCCATATCCAATGCTGCAGAGGAGGGTTCTATGAACAACAGAACCGCTACGCCTCATGTGATGCATGGTTATACTCAAAATCTCTACCACTTCCACCCACAAAGTACGGAGTCTCGACGAAACGCTGGTCACACGGATCATGGAGATCATGGACGTCTCAGAGGTCGTGCCAATGCCGGAGAAAGTATTGCGAATCAGAACAGGTTTTCGCAGGAGAGTACTCAGACACAACCAGAAATGTTTACAATAACTGGCGTGAATACACCCGCACGGCAATCTCCAGAACGATATGATCGTGGGCGCCCAGACTATGTCAACGGTGCTGATATCGCACAAGGTATGCTGCTCAGGAACAACATCGAAGGAGCTATTCGACCGAATTACTTTGAGAGGCTGGGTCGGCCTTCACAACATGATCAGAGGACATATCCGGAAAACTCTCGAACGTCTCAACCTTCTCTGCCAGCAAATTATCCTCAACTACCTCAAGGACCTCCGGTTGCCCCTCGAGAGTCCCATTGGCAAAGTCAGCAAGGTCAACAAGGTCTTAATGGTCAACAAGGTCCTCAAGCAGCGTACATGCCCGGAATGGGCGTAGCTTATCGAGATGAAAACCGCGAACGCGAGCTCTGGCATAGGCGAATACAGCCAACAACCGAAGCGCATCAGGAACGACTTCGTCAAGAAGAGCAAATGAACAGAGAGTGGCTGATGACTAATATGTACAATGAAGTGGGAAGGACTGCGCCTGATTCTCAAGCCAGAGACATTGTTGGTCAGGTACCTCGTCCGCCTCACACTTATGTGCCTGGACAAGGTCCTCATTTGCGGGATATTCATCCTGCTCATCGTCCCTGATACTGACGGGCGAGGTTTCAGAGGTTACAGGAGGTTGGCAGAGAGTTATGAGATTATTGGAGGATAGACACAGGGTAAGGTTAAGTCGCGTCGAAAGGCTCATTGGATCGAGGACAACTTGGGGGTTTGTTTTCGTCATGAGGTTTCTTCCTCATCCTTCCTTGAGCATTGGATACTTTATTCTTGACATCGACAGGCTGCCTAGGCATAGCTTGTCAATGGAATGGACAGTTTCGGTGCAATCATTGTTCTCGCATCATGGATTGCTGTGCTGTCTCCTCATCTATCTATCGGGGTTTGCCTCGTTCTTGTTTGCCAACACCATTAGATTATGGCGTAACATTCTGTATTTCGAACCTCTCAATCATGGATTCCTTGGCCCTTCAATCTTCCTAGCTTGAACCCAAATCTCAACTTCAGTAGCTGTCGTAACTCGTATCCTAACTGCTGTTTCATCTTCCTCATCTTCATCCTGCTCATTGACTCCGTCCCAGCTCTCGACCCTAGTCCACGCCGTCCCTTTCATCTCGTCCCTCATCACCGCCTGCGACCACGCAAATTCTCCTTCTCCACCTCCACTTCCTCCCTCCAGCGTTTCCTCTTCTAGTGCATCCAGCTGAGCCAGCCTCTCATCCATTTCCGCTCTCACGCGGTTCTCATGTGGAATGCGGTCCAGTGACATTCGACCTGGTATCTTCCAGTTTAGAGAGAAGTCGTTGGCGTCGATTGTTGGGTTGCTGAGAAAAGAAGCGCTTGCGGACGAGGTCCGGAGAGTGTAGAGGCGCTGGAGAGCGGCTTCGTTTGCCAGATGCAGGTGGGTGTAGATTGTGTTTGCGGCGATGGAGGTGGTGCTGGTGCTGGTGTTGGTGGTGTGGAGGGTGTAATTGGAGAGGTCAATGTGGATTCCGGTCTCGGTGTCGGTGTCCGCCATTGCCTCTGCTCCTGCTCCTGCTCCTGCCTCTGCCTCTGCCTCTGCCTCTACGTGGTTTGTAGATGGTTCTGGTGACTTGGTCGTGTCGTCTGGGCGCTGGTATATCCGCACTTTGTCGCTGTCTGCGAAGTGAACGTGTTTCTTTTCTGCGGGAGTTTGCTTCATATCAGCGTCATCGTTGTCCTCATGGAAAAGGTCGTCGAGATCTTTGTCGTTCTCGTTCACGTTCACAACTGGGTTGTTGAGAGTAGAATTGCTGCTGTTGTTAGCTGATACTTGGGCGTTATCGTCTCGTGGCGTTCGATGTTGAGAAGCCTCGTCGCCGCTACTAGGTATGGCTTGCTCTTCATCGTCTTGACTCAGTGCCTCTTCAAGCTCAGTCTCGAGGTCTTTGTCACCGCTCACATCATCTACCTTTCCTGAAAGTGTTTGGTCTGCATGCTCATGGTCGAGCTCAGGACTAGATCTCAACTTCCATTCCTTCGTCGTGATAGTAATCGTCCGCTTCTCAAGAACGTCATATACAGTGAAAGGTAGCGCCTTATCAACCAGTACTCCTTCCTGAGAATAACGCAAGCGACGGTTCACACGAACATAGATCGTACCCTCTTCACCAATCGCCTCAGCTGACCACAACCCACTGACCTTGTTAAACCTGCCTCTAGTCTCATCAAACTTGAAATCAAGTCTGTCGTGGTTAGTGTATATTGCACCGTTGGCAATAACATTGGCGGCTTTCTTGCTCCTTATCTCCTCACTCTGAGCTATCCATGGCACGTCGCTTGGATTTCTCCCACCTAGGACTACTTTGCGCTCGACTTGATAAGTATAGTGCACGTGATGTTTGTCTTGCTTCAAGTTCGATGAAGAAGGTTTGGCAACCTGTAGCATGGTATCCTCCTCTTCCTCGTCAGATTCCTCGGTTGATTCTGGTGTAGGCGAACGTGCCAGGAAGTAGCGAGCCATTTCCGGGGTGATAGTCTTCCCGCCAGTGGTCGGTCGCGGTGTAGATACCTCTGCACTTGACGAAGGATCAGGCGTAGCAGCGAATATTGCAGCCATGACATCTTTCTCCGTATGAGCTGGATGTTTCTGCAATTTGGTATTGAGCGTGATTGGACTAGACAAAGGTGGTATATGATCTGGAAATGTCGTCTGCATCCTTCTGTATCTGTACTTGTAAAAATCAATACCACGAGGCACGCCCGTTTTCGCTTCCCATATCTCGTGAATCTGGCTCCAGCTCAATCCTTGTTTTACAAGCTCGATCAGATACCAGTCGTCTTGAGTGACCTTTTCGAGTGGGATGACTACCTTTTCTTTGATTTTTGGTCTGTTCCTCTTAGTAGGCTTCCTGAAGATGTTGTGGTTAGTTAGTGAAGGCGAGTAACCTTCCACTGTATGTGTGACAGATCTCACGAACTGAGGATATTCTGGAGTCGAACAGCCCGAGGTTGTGCTGGCCTGTACTTGACTGTCGTTGTCATTGACTGGCAGTATACCTTTCTTCAGATTCCCAATATCTTGTTGGGCTTGTTGCCGGATCTGTTCGAGAAGGGCTGGATCTTGGGATACTGGCTTGGCTTGCTGAGCACGTATGCGTTCGGCATCCTTCTGGGCTTCAGCACGTAACTTGCCTAGCGCGTTGGTGCCATGAGCAGTCGGTAGGGAAGTCCTTGCTGGGATTGGCTTGCCTTCGTGACGTCGAACTAGATCAGCTGCTTCTTCTAAGCCAATCTTTCCAATCTTACTACCAGTAGCTTTGTCATACTTGAACACCTGTCCAAACACTGGCTCTGATTGTGTTGACCAGAAACGTTGTGCTGAAATCGGCGTGGTGGGGTTGCCATCGGTATCAAGTCGAACTGATTCGGTTGGTGGTTGACTAGTCTCTTGAGATGCCTCATTAGGATGTGCTTGATCTTTTTCAGAATTTACCAGTCCTTGTGCGCGTGTGAAGTCCTTCCAGGCATTCTCCTCATCGTCATATTCGTTCACTTCTGATCTGCTCCCATTGCTGCTAATGGTTCTCTCGTTCATGATTCTCTCTCTCTGAAGTCTTTCTGTTTCTCGTCTCTTCTCGTCTTGCCTCTCAGCATCAAGTCTCTCTTGTGTCAGCGTTGGCCTTACCACTCTTTCGTTTTTGGCCTTCTCTGCCTCGATTGCCGCTGCCTCCTCTGCAGCCTTTCTCTGCACTTTCTGTTGCTCCTTACGCTGCTTAGCACGACTGAGCTGATCAAGTTTTCGACGCATTTCGACGATCTCATCATCCTCTTCCACTTCCTCATCCGTATCGTTGTCGGATTCCGTGTCGGAACAAGCTTCATCTTCGGAAAGTGTCTCGGAATCGTACTCTTGCGCTGTGTCTTCCTCTAGACTGTTCATCGCTGTGTCCTCGTCCTTGGTTTCCTCTTCCTCTATACCGTTTGTGGCTGCGTCATCGTCCTTCTTTGTCTCTTCCTCCGCAAGTTTTTTGGCAGCCTCCGGGACCTCAGTCAACTCGTCCTCTGAATGAGAAGGCACGTTAGGGTTACTTTCAAATTGCTGATGCTGAGGTTTGATCATATCGATTTCACTCGTGGGATTCGTCTGAGGTGGATTCGGCAGGTTACTATTAACGGATAATAATTGATCTTCATCATGCCTTGAACTCATAGTAGTTGATGTGGATGTGTCACTAGTCACCGTGGATGTGCTTCGAGATTTGGGGGGTTGCCGGCTCTGATTCGTGTCATGCTCGAGAGTATTGCTCTTATCGCTGGGGGGAGTGGCCAATACCTGCGAGGCTGGCTCTGAAGCCGGTTCCAGCTGATCAATAGTCTGTCTGGTGGCCTCCTGAACCATGGCCAGGGAAGACTCTTTTGTTGTTGTAGCAAAGGTATGCCTGAGGTGAGACACATGCAATGAAGATCTGTTTGTGGTAGGTCGGGAGCTGCTGTCGTCGCCATCGGAGTCCAAGTCGATTGTGACTGATGGTCGAGAATTGGGAGGTTTCTGGCGACTACCATCCGAGTCGAGGTCGAGGTCGATTACCACTGATGGTGATGATCTGGGAGGTCGCTGACCAGCCGTACCTCTTGGTGATGCGACTGTATTCGATTTCGGCGTCATGCGAATTGGTACTGCATCAACGTCGATGACAGTCGATCTGCTAAATTGCATAGCGTAAGGTGTACTGCGACGATGATTTTTGAGCGATGCATGTTCATTGTCAATTGCGAATGGGCTCGGACTCTTTTGTGACTCTGAAGTAACGCCAGAGGAATTGATGGTTTCTGGAGAGCGTCTCGTGGTGTTTGACGTCGATTGTTTCATGATAGGCGAGTTGAGGTGATTCTTCGTCATTGTTCCTGTCTGACCACGTTGCGGAGCACGCCCTGAAGAAATCGCAGTAACCTGCGGAGAGTGTGCGATTATGCTAGTGTAGGTCGATGTTGCCTCGCTGAGCTTTGGAGTCTTGAAAAGTTTGCTCGCCAGAGTGCCTTCAGCCTTTCTTTTCAATGTTTCATACACAGATCGCGGAGAGCCTTCCATTTTCTGTCGTAGTGCGGATATAGCTGGTGATTGGTGGCAGTACTATGAAATGCTGAAGTTACATAGATGTCATATGTGAAGGTTGATAGATAGCTGTTGGCGACTTGTGAAGTGTAAGCTAGCGAAACCCTTCAGAACTGGTAAGGAGTAATCGGATGTAGGCCTAAAGGGATACGAGGCATATTCAAAAGATTGAGATAGTGCTAGAACACATCCTCGAGATACAAAGGTAGTTGGTATGTTGAGATAGTAGTCAATGGTGTATAGAAGTACCAGCAAGGCAGAACTACTAGAAAGGATGAAGATGGAAGGAAGATGGAAGATGTTGAAAAGCTTTATAGTTCGAAGTGAGATGTGAGACGTGAGAAAGGGACCTGACTGAGATCAGGAAAGACTCTGAGATCTCTGTCTTAGGAATATGGATTGACGAACCTCGAAAAGTGAGAGCGATATCTCACATGCTCCTGCCCTTCGCCAGATCTGATCCTTCCTGTTCCTGCTCCAGCACTCCACTCCACTTTCAACGATTAGCAATAACGCACACTAATTGGAGATTGATCTCCAGCAAAACAGGCATGGCGTCACATAATAGTATCCATTACTGATAGAAAGTTTCTGCCATAATTCATTAGGCTCATTAGTAGACAGGGAGATGTTTTACCTGCTGCAACCTTCCTGCAAAGGCCTCAATCGACCGGATCTATAATACAATGTCCCGCTCTTCAATCCTTCTTGAGATATCCGTCCTGAAACGCCCAATGCGATGATGCTAGTTCGAGACACCAGCTTAAAAGTCCTTCTCGTCTTAAAACAGAGCTTTGCGTGTAAACTGGTATACCCTTGTCAGTTTGGTCTAGCAATAATCTGAGGAGATACCTACAGCCCAAGCGCCTGCTGCTGTTGCTACCAACGCTCCAGAGGTCAACATCGGCTTCACACCCCTCGTACTCTTGAACAGCATTCCACTCATCGCGCCAGCAGCAATGCTATTCGCCGCATCGTGTTTTCCCCTATAATAACCGATCGTCGAGTTGAAGCCGTTGTAAACCATCGCTATGATAGCTGCGGAGTTGCCGAGAAAAGGTCCACGCCGTGTTACAGCATTGAGTACAGCGTTCAGTCGTAGCTTTGGCGGCGCAGACGCCGGTGTCCTGTTCATGCCTTCTGCCAATCCCCACGCTCCACCAATAGTCAAAGCTGCAAGGTATGTGGTGCCGGTGCCGTAACACAAATCATCGGACCAACTTCTTGATGGGAGTGCGCCATGTGCTGCAGACAAGTCGAGCGGGCTATCTTCAAGGGACAGATAATCAAGAGTATCTTGATTTAGTCCGGCCAGAGGATGGAGAGCCGAAGGGTCGAAGGAGGTTTGAGGGTTCAAGAAAGAGGTTACATCTTGAGCTGTTGTTGGATCAAAAGGTTGATAAGTAGTTTGCTGGGGTGATTGACTAGGTGGCGGAAGGGATGCGGTGGAATTTGATGTAGCCTTCTGCTGACCGCCGGTCAGCGTGTCCCAAAGACCCATGTTGTAAATAGTGCTATGTGTATGTAATGGTGGTACAACAAGTATTGGACGACGGCAAAGGCAAAGGCATCATGATGGAGAAATTTACTGCATGTGATCACGGAGGTGGCCCGCGCTCTTTTTCTTTGGTGGTGTTTCAGAATGGTAAGAGGGCAGGATTCCATATATGCACAGCCTAAATTTTGAGTATGAGTATTGAGCTGCTGAAGCAATGCAATGAGACTCCCCTTCCAGAGGAGTTGTTGCGCAATGCTGCAAAGCAGTTGGGCGGCCTTTTGGGCGACCACGATGATCCTCTCATTCTAAAGTAAGTGATGCCGAGCTGGCAATGAGGATCACATCGCTCATTCGTTTCTCCAGTACCATGCTAAAGGCATTGCTGGATACGGCTCACATCCAGACTCTTCCCCCAGCTCACGGCGTCGTAGCATGTAATGTTCTGTGCGGCACCATTGAACAGTGTATGCAATCGAGGCAGAAGGAGATTGCAAACTTGGTTATTTGCACAGACACGAGGCAGAAGTTGCTTGAAATCTATATTGACTGCTATGACACTGCAAAACCAAAAGCAATGAAGCAAGTGCTAAGCACACTAGTCAAGCTGCTCACTAAGTCTCGTGACGTGCTATCAAGTTCAGAACCTATAGATTTGGCTTGCTTCCGCTGTTTTGAGTTGGGTCTTCGACTTCGTGATCGAACGAGAGCTAAGCCTGTCCTCCATGCTCTTACGCTTTTCCTATCTAGGAATCTGCTGTCTACTTCTGATCTTTTTGTGCTTTATGGGTCCGTCCTTGGCAGTGTCAGGAATAACCTTGGACAGGCCTCTGAAATCATTGCTCAGTCGGCACGGAGACTGGTGAGTGATATCGTGGACTGGACGCCGGTTGGTGATGTCGCTCCAGCTGCTGGTCAGCTTCTCACTGCTGTCCTCGGAGACGCATCTTCTGCAGTTGGACAAGCTGGCGAGCAGTCCTTGCCCTTTTGGGTACAACCTCTGATGAAAGGCATCCAAGCACGTCCCGCTGAGCTAGAGCTTTTCCGTTGCCATGCCTTCCCAGCACTCTTCCAGTCTGGTGTCAACGATTTCTTCGGTTTTCTAGAGTATCTGGGTCTCAGAGAACAGCTTGGAATCGCACCTCTCATACCTGATTCATCTCGATCAAGTTCTGGACACGATCAGATATCTTCTAGCACGAGGCGTCTTGTTCTATTCTCTGCTTTGCAGGCAGGCAAAGCCAATGGACTTGTTCAGGAATGCAGTAAGAACATTAATAGCACTGCTAAGAATATCTGCTAATCCGAACCAGGTCCTCATACAAGCTCGAATATTGTAGTGCGTGACGGTGTCGTCCTCATTCCTGATATTGTGCTTGCAAGATTGTGCGAGAAAGCGTTGCCTGATGCACGTTTAGCAGGCTTATCCCTACTGATCTCATCCGCCTCCGCAACACGACCTCTGACTACAGGAACGCTAAAGTGCTTGAAGCGACACCTCCCTCACATGTTCGCCGACGTGGACGCCAATTTTCGAGGAGAAGTCCACAGTCATTTTCAGGCTCTAACAAATCGTCTACGTGCAATCCTGGCTGTCCTTGCACGACAGAAAGCTAAGAAAGCTGGAAGCCAACAGGTGACGTTCAAACACGACGCTGCGAACCACAACTATATCGCAAATCCTGAACAAGCACGTACTGTATATTCTGGCCATCTCAATTTCATAATCTGGACTCTGAAGTTCCTGGAAGGAGAACTGGTATCGACTGCGGCTTATCAGAGGCACATCTCTGCCCTGAAAGCCTTAAGTGTATTGCTAAGATCTGGTCTGGACGCTGGAGTGTCACTAGATGACCTGGCAAAATCGGCTCGTGGCGAAGTTCGATGGCCACTACATCTCAAAATTATGTCATCTACGTTGAGACGTTCATTAATGGATCTTCTCTTGGATCCTTTTGACGACATCCGTCAGGCCGCATTAGAGGTCTTGCTCATTGATCAGTCCTCATCGGCTTCAGACCATCATCAAGTGTCAGCTAACGGAGACCACTTACAGCTTGAAAGAACACTTGGTAAGGCTCAAGAGATAATGGTCAGGACTGGTCGTGTAGATCAGGCAGATGGTGTTGCAAGGTTGTATACCCTTGTAGTGCACAATCATCTTCTCTCCGCCCATGCCTCATCAGCTACAGGGGTTGTGGAAGACCTTGTACAGACTCTCGAACAGTCCTTGGATATTGCCAGTACGGACATGTCTCTTGCTGTCCGCAATCATCCCATACACGGTCTTCTTACGGCCTTGAGGTATATTGACACTGGAACTCCCTGTTCTATCAGTGCTTACATTGTTGAATAGATACGTGCTCGAGCAGATTTTCCAGATACCCAAGACGATTCGAGATGATGTTATGAGGTATATCGCTCTTTTCAAGAGGCTTGAAAAAGCTTTGACTACCACGTGGACTTGTGTACACGATCTTCTTTGCAACGATGCGCCCGAGGGCTTTATGCCGGAAGAAATGGACGATGAAGCGAGTCTTACAACGAAAGATGTTTTAAGCTACGCCTGGCGTGGGCTGAAAGAATCAAGGTGAGATGTTGTAGCTTGGACGTAACTTAAACCTACTGACAACATCTAGTCTGCTTTTGAGAACTCTAGTCAGCCCGGAGTGTGCCAGGATTCTGCCTGTAGCTGATTATGATCAAATGCTGCAGACTCTCGGTAATCTATGTTTTACTCAACTGGCTGAGCTGAGACACCGTGGCGCATTCTCTACGGTTGCTCAGACATTCGCTTCAGTGTGTCGGCAGAGTGTGCTCTCGAAGGATGAAGTGAGCGGAGGAATGGTGCAGAAGTGGTATACTGTAATAAGACCCAAGAAACCTCTTCAGATATGAGAGCTTACATATGCTAGGAAACCCTTACATTGATCCAGCAGCGAGGCCAAGCCATCACCAGAAGATCTGCCGGTCTACCCGCGATCATAATAGGCCTTATTACTTCCGACGACACCGGGGGGATGTATACACGAGCGATGTCCGCTCTCACCGCAATGAGCGTGGTAGCTCCAGTTGTTGAGGATGGAGAAGCAACTGATCTTCCCCAGGTACATGCACTGAATTCAATACGTGCAATCTTCATCACATCTCGGTTGGCAACACGTTCAGAGAACAGTATTGTGGAGGCATTGCATCTCTCTGCTACTTGTCTTGCTTCAAACATCTGGGCAATCCGGAACTGTGGCCTCATGCTCTTCAGAAGTCTGATTGATCGCATGTTGGGCACCAATGAGTCTGCGGATGACTTCTTCGACAACAGTACTGGCAATGTCTCACGACTTTCTTATGACAAGCACCCAGGCCTTCTTGACCTCATCCTGCGCCTCTTGCGTTCGTCAAGCGTGTTGCATACAGATGTCCTTTCAGATACCAGTGACTCAGCTATACCTACCCTTACGGCGGAGGCCATTTTCCCAGTCCTTGACCTATTGCGAAGAGCTCCACCTCCAGCAAAGTTGCAACTCGAGGTATTTGACCTTGTCAGTGTCGCATTGAAGGACGGATCATGGCACGTTCGCGATATGGCTGCTCGCTCTATGGCTGCATTGGTTCCTCACGGGGACATTAGCAAAGTATTACAGGATCTCTCATCCCCAGCACTGAATGTTAATTGGAACGAGCTCCATGGTCGACTACTATGCATCAAGTACATAAGCAAGGCAGCTCTAAGACTGGTCTTGGACGCCAGCGATGTGGAAATCGATCGCCCAAAGACCGGGGAAACAGCCATATTATCCGTTTTCAATGAACATTCGCCACTTCTGCAGACATGTGTCTATTCCAATGTTGACGACACTGTAGCCGCAGCATACATGGACGTCCTCAATCTTTTCGGAACATATCTGCTTGTGTCGGAGGCTCGTCAGCCTGGTACGACACCGTCGTCAGGTGAGAACGCTCACCTTGCCAAGTTTCTTGATGTATCAGAATCAATGTGTAACAAGCTTGATGTGCGAAGCAGAGAACGACGAGGCTCGGCGGTACTACGGATATCATTGCTCAAGTGTTCGTGGATCATTTTCTTGCTTTCGAGGCAATCAACGGGAACGCAGTCCATGATCAAGCTAGGTATTGTTGATGATGAGGATGTGGCAGGTGCTGTAGATGTGCTGGATACTTTGCAGCCCTACCTTGTCGCCTGCTCCCCAGAAACATCCTTGATACTGCTCATCTCGCTGTTGCGTGATTGCGGAACTGCACAATCACGGCTTCGATCGTGCATTTTCAGTAATCTTGCCATGCTTATCCCGTGTATGCCTCCATCAAACGGCAGTACTACCCACGAGCTCGCCTCCTCTCTGGCTGAGATTGATATCATGAGGCATATCCAGAACGCTTCTGCACCTTCGGAGTTGGCCAGTGCCTTGACATTATGGGGTTACATTTTGGCCTGCCAGTGGTCACAACAAGGTACATGGACAGGCCAAATGCTAGGCGATGTTTCACAGTGGCTCCGCCTCTGTTCAGCCGGTCTCAACGATGACAACGTAAGTTGTTTTCGATGGATGATGAAGTTTAGAACATATGCTAATTATTGCCCACAGGAGTTTCCATTTAGGTATGCGGCAACCGTGTCTTTGGAGGGACTACAATGGGCGCTAGCTGGAATACGAGAATTACCAGAGCAGGTTCAACTTGAGTACTACTTGGTTATATACAGCGCTCTTGTCGATGACGACGACGAAATACGAAATATAGGTGCTAGAGCTGCTGTAAAAGTTGTCCGAAATTCCCAAGCACTTGAGGAAACAGACGAAGTCGTTGCGCACGTAGCCGCACGCATGCTATGCGCTTTCATGACCAGGCGCTTTTCAGGATCAGCAACACTAATCCCTGCTGCTCTGGAGAGACTAGTCGGACAGCAGGTTAGAGTGACAACACTCAAGCCTGTGGAAGAAATGATTGACAAAGCTTTGCTGGTTGACAACTCTTTGTTTGGAGAGGAAAAGCAGAATCTATATATTGATGATTCCAGAGAAGCAGAATTGTGGTCGCGTGTCCTGGAACACTGCTCGATAGGTGTCGAATCACAGCAGTCCCTCGAAAAACTGTCAACTTGGGTCACTGAAGGCATTGCCTGCTTGATAGCGAGGGCACAAACCGAAATGGACGGTGCCTTAGGCTGGGCAACGAAGCCAGACATTCTAACGTTGGGCCTTCGTGTCATCCTGGCCGCAGAAGTACTGCTGATTTGGAGGACACGGTCCAGAAGAGTCAATATTAGGGGATCGACACTAAGATTAAAGCTTCACGAACTCGGTGAAATTGGCTCTCAAGCTGAGTTACCTGGTCCCTGGCTACAACAGATTGAGCGAGTCCTGCAGGAGTCGTTGTCTAAGCGTGTCCTGAGAGTGGCCTTAGTGCTGCAGACCGTTGGATCTTGTCATATCTGAGGTTGAGTAAGATCTCTCGACGCGTCAACAACCTCAACGCGAATCTGAAACATGCGTCGCCATCGGGGTTACCTCACCTTCATTGCTTTCTTTCTTCACAATATGACGAATTGAGCACATGAGCTCGATACTGTGGCAACCAGTTCCTAGGATGATAGCTCTTCTCACTCTTCTGTGTTTTTCTTATCATCATCATACACAACTGCTTTTCTCCTACAACATCAGATACATCAGATCTTAGACAGCAGGTCATCGAACAATCTACAGTCTCGTGTCGAAGTCAGCCATTCATTGTCCGCTCTCCTCCAAATCCTTCTTCTGTAAGTACATTGACCTTCGTGTCTGAAATTGCTAGATCAGAAACTAACTCACTCTATAGCCCCTCGCCCAAAACAAAACTGACACACAACACTCACAATCTCAACCTTTACCTGTTCTCAATATGAACCCAAACAATGCCATAATTCTCATGATCGTCCTCATTACTCTCATCCTCGGTCTTGGCACTTGGTTTCTCATCCACGCATTCAACACAGGCCTCTCCGAGTTCGCCAACAATCGACTCTATCGTGGCTATCCTGTTGGTGCAGGTGGCCTCCGATATATGCCTCCTGTAGCCATGCCTGGTGTTGCTCCGCCACCTCCAGATGCAGCTTCAACAACTACTGTCGGAACGGAGATGGCGGAGAGGTCGCAGAAGGCTGATGCATGATATGGAGGAGAATCATGGGCGGTTCAAGTGGCTTGGATTTTGGTATCATAAGGTATCAGTGGACAGGGCTCTCGCCACGGGGAAGGGCTGCCATCACTTTGAAATGAGAATAGTGATGAATTGCATGTTGTGGTTTTGAGGTAGAAATAGACGAATGCAGAATGGACAAGTACCAAGTTTCTTTTGTAAGAGATGTGCCTACCCTTCCCCAAGAAGCCCTACCGGCGTTGACTCCGGCGACGATGATGTCGGCCAGCATTACGAGTTTCACTTTACGATCGATCGTTACCAGCAGCCTCCGGCAGATCAAGAGCCTACACGGCCGACGCATCATTCGCTCTTCCAACGTATCACAGCCATAAATATGTGGAACGACGAAGACAACAACCCCTATGGCTCTTACGACCGCCGCGACAGCAGCTCGGACGTAGGGCGAGCAAGCTCTCCGACTTCTCGTACGTCGACGTGAAGGGATCCTTCTACAGACCCTCACTAACATCACTATGTGTCACAGGCTTCGCTCGTCCAGCGACACCTCCATCAGGAACATCCACACCTCAAAACGAACCAGCAGATTACCACGACCAGGAAGGAGCTCACAATGCAAGTGAGCAAGCGTATCGAAAGCATGGCAACTATACCAGCAGGGTGGAGCAAATACTATTCGAGCAGCCAGAAGTACAGATTGTGATTACACATGCTGGGAAGAATATGGAAGGAGGCGGAAGCTATATCGCATACACGATACGATTGGGCGTAAGCAGGGACGTCCATTCAAGCTGTGACTACGCCTAATTATTCAGCAGGACATAGAGGTGCGACGACGATATTCAGACTTTTACTCGCTTCGTGATACACTCGTCCGATTACATCCAACACTTATCATTCCACCAATACCAGAGAAACATTCCATGGCAGATTATGCTGCGAAGCCGACGAAGGCGAAGGAAGACGAGGCCATCATTGACCATAGGAAGCGCATGTTGTCATCGTTTCTGAACCGATGTCGAAGACTGCAGGATGTACGAGAGGATGGTGTCTTCTGGAAGTTCTTGGAGCCAAATGCCACATGGGTAAGCACGCTAGTTGAGGAACTTAGATTCATGCTAACAAGTGGATGTAGAGCTCTGTTTTACAAGCGCCACCTATCTCAAACCTCCCTAAGAACAACCTCAAAGCTCCACCACTTGATCCTGCGAATCCGACACCCGGCCACAACTATCTACCCTTACCCTCTTCAACTGCCAAACTAAAGGCAGCGAAAGACAGTCAGCAGTCGCCAAGTGGAACTCCGCAGGTCATTCCACCAACGTCCGCCTATCCATCTGCTGCTGCGCACACCACACCCGGTCCTCAAGTATTTGGCAAGCTTCCACCACTTAATGAAGCACTGTCAGAGGCGGAACTTGACCCATACTTTGTAAGCTTCGAGGCACTGTCAGGGGAACTGGAAGGTCTGATGCAGGGAAGCATGGAAAAGGTCAATAAACGGAGCATCAGTCACTTTGGCGCATTTGCAGAAGACATGGGTGATCTTGGTGGCAAGCTGAACGCCTTTTCCTTATCTGAACAATCACCTACTGTAGCTGCCGCTGTTGAAAAAGTTGGCCAAGCTGTTGACTCGACTTACATTGCGACAATGGATCTCTCTTCATCACTAAGCGCAAGCTTTTCAGAGCCTATGCGCGAAAGCGCTCAGTTTGCTGGAATCGTCAGAAAGGTCTTGAGATATCGGATATTGAAGCGTGTACAGGGCGAGATGGCTAAGGATGAACTGGAGCAGAAGAAGGCCCGTCTTGAGCAGCTTGAGCGAAGCGAGGCAGAAGCACAGAGGATAGAACAACACTTGACGCAAAGCGGCTTTGGTCCTTCGAGTCCACCAAGACGGTCAACATCCGCAAACGGAAGCAACCGTGAGCGACAGGAAGATAATGAATCAATCGACTCTGACTTTCCACCAAATCAGAATGGGCAGTCGATTCCAACCGACTCCTCTTCACCAAAGAAGAATGGTGGTGGCAACTTCATCACTAACAAGCTGTTTGGAAGTGTCACTCATGCTATCAAGGGCGTGGTAGATGTGGATCCAGAACGAACCAGACGAGATCAGATTGGCAGGACGAAAGAATCAGTTGCACAGCTTGAGCAAGCGCTACATGTTTCTGAGAAGGATGTTCGAGATGCGAGCATGGGCGTGTTGAAGAGTCTGCGAGGTTTCCAAAACGAAAAGGAGGATGACTTGAGGCGGTACATGATGGCTTATGCACAGTGTCACATTGATTGGGCGAAGAGAAATCTGGCAGCATGGGAGGAAGCGAAAGGTGAAGTTGACAAGATCGACGTCAGATGATAGGTATTTGGCTGGCCAGGAATGGTCGAGAAGCACTCTTAGAACAATACAATCTAATCAAGGAGATGTTTCTGGCTCCCCAAGGTTCTCCCTCGCTCGTCTCATCAGACCCCGCAGCCTCTCCGTCTCCTTGCTATCCAGGAACTCAACAACACTTTCGGTCTTCTCCCCACTCTCGTCCATGTCAAAGATGAATATATACTCGCCCTGATACGTCCATCCCTCCTCTGATAGACCACTGTCCCTAACCTCATCATGAAAACTCGCTTCTCCAGTACACCACATTGTTACCTGGCGACCAGCTTCATTCTCCCAAATTTGCTTGGGTATTACAGGGAACTTGCTGAGGACTTTTCTGAGGCCTTTGATGTGCTCGGCGAATGCTTCCCTGCTCATCGTTTCGGGCATTGATAAGGAGGCAGGCGCGAAATTATGTACGGGGGTGGAGTGCGCAGGTCAAGGAATACTTGCGGTGACAGATCCGTGAAGGCGTTGATGAATGCGAGAGCTGTTTGACGGGTTCTAGACGGCATGATAGCTGTACCTAACGAGGAGAGTGCCTTTCAGTTTTGTGGGTGACTTAGAACTCTGAAAATGCTTGAGCACCATCAATCATTACCGTTATCACAGTTGTTCTTCAGGGGTACAGGGAATCACCGCTTGCGTAGGCAGAGAGATCAGGACAACAGATTCAATAGGCCTATCGTACGAGAACAATGAAGTGAGATCAAGAAGGATAGGGGGTGGGTGGACCTCCGGAGACAAGGCCGAGCTTTCAAATGTCGTTTGTCAAGCAGACCATCTTAACATTCTGACGTACTAGGTAGACACCTCTACACGTAATTTCGTGTGCATCAAATCTTGTCAACAAGGAGAGCTGTCCTCTTCTGGGCAGCTCGCTTCACGACGTCTTCTTCTAGCAAAAAGCCCAGGTTATACGGCAAAAAAGGCCCAAATTCACGCTCCGAAAACAGCGCCTTTTTCGTTGATGTTGATGACAACGACAAGCACAGCCACGTAGCTTCATCCCACTCATCGCCTTCTCCCGCACCAGCTCGTCCCTTTCCTCCGCACATCTCGGAAGAAGTGCAAGACGCCGCAGACGTGAATGCCGCAGCTTCCGCCGCAAACAGAAGACCTCAAGTCCACAACTACCGCAGTCCATCTCTTCTAAATCAGTCGAATAGCTCCGCAGGTTCAAACTCACCAGAGAGCTCAATGTCATCACACGATCAGCAGGAGCCGGCCTCCGGAAGCAACGATCCAGGATCAGAACCTTTCAGCAGTCCACGTTCTACGTATGAGGTCTCTGGAGATATTCGCAAACTTGGCATTGGTGGACGCTCCGCTTCGCCGGCGAAGAGGACATTTGCTGACAGCCAAGATGATGGCCACGAGGAGGCACAGACTACGCAACAAGGAACGGAGCTGGACTCTGAAAGGATGCCAAAATACAACGGCAATGGAATAAGGTCGCCTATGCCTTCCAGACACAAACCTATGCCCTCGATTGAGGTGAACGACCAAGCTTATCAAGATGAGACGCTCGAGGATGCCGACGACGACGCCCAGCGAGAGGATGAATCAGCAATTGTTCATGGACAAGCAAAAGATCTCCCATCTCTGGATGAGCAAGTTCGAAAGATTACCGAGATTACGAACACGTCAGAGCAGAAGGATGGCGCAAAGGGCTATGCTGTTGCTATAAGTTGGCTCAATAGAGTGGTCTCGAGGACGACTGAAAAATTGCATGAAGGCTTTCCGAAGGAACTGCGTGAAGGAGACATAGGTCCAGTTGACAATTCGTCCATTGTCGCGAATGGTAAGGTCTACATGCTGTGGTTACCTATTGCGCACGATCCTAACGATTGTCTTTTTCAGATAACTTCTATGGTGACTTGAAAGATCATGCTGGCGACAAGTTCATTCCTCTCATGAAAGGTCTTGAGTTTGGTGAAGACTTCATGTGCCTGCCACAAGAAGCTTGGAACTTGATCGTTGAGTGGTATGGTGTGGCCGAGTCGTCTCATGTGATCATCCGATATCTGCGCAATACTGCGCCGGGCGGCGCAAAGAAGTCCTTCTCTTACGAAAACTATCCACCCATTGTTGTCGTTCAGAAGCTACGTGATGACACTCAATCATTCGATGGAATTCGTGAGAGGAGCGCTCCCGCTCCTTGCGTTGTTGCTAGTCGTCAAGAGAAGTACCAGAACTTTCTACGACGCGCAAAAGACGCAGCAAACATCAATATCGCAACCAAGGTCCAAGTGTGGAAGCTGCTAGAGGTGCAAGAAGCTGATCTATCCACGAATGGTATGCCGACGCCAGCAGCTTCCCGCGAGAATTCACCAGTAGCGCCATCAGAACTTGCTCGTACTAGCGCAAAGCTGGTGATCGACCTGAATGCCTTTACCAAATTCTTGGACGGAACACATCGCGAAGTGGTGGACTTGAAGGACGAGACTGCTAATGAGAAATACAACGGTAGCTCCACAGTCGAGATGGCTGGCTTTCTCGACGAGCAGACTATCATTCTCGAAGAGCAGATCAGAAACAGCGATGACTTTGTGTCTGACAAAGCAAGAAAGGCAGCTGTAGCGAACGGTGTCGATCTTGATTCTTCACAAGAGCTGAAGCGCCCCACAGCGATGGCGAAGAATGGAGCAAACCCGACTCGAACTTCAGCTGAGAGTACAGCACTAACAAGATCAAAGAACAAGAAAGGTAGAACCCGTGGCTGTACTGGTTTGACAAATCTGGGCAATACTTGCTATATGAACTCGGCTTTACAATGTATACGAAGCGTAGAAGAATTGGCCATCTTTTTCCTGGAGGAAAAGCACAAGTCTGAGATAAACACAGATAACCCACTCGGACACCATGGCGTGATTGCAAAGGCTTATGAGGGTTTCCTACACGGCGTTTATCAGATTGACTCAACTGGCAGCTTTGCGCCTAGAGTTTTCAAGAACGCGCTTGGCCGGTGTGCACCACTATTTTCCGGCTACGGCCAGCAGGACTCTCAGGAGTTCCTCAGCTTTTTGGTTGACGGATTGCACGAGGACCTTAACCGTGTGCGCAAGAAGCCATACCGCGAAAATCCTGATTCTGACGACAACAAAGTGCACGATCCAGATTATATTAAAGAGCTTGGACAGGTTTACAGAGATAACCACTATGCGCGGAACGATTCTGTGGCTATGGACTTGTTTAGCGGCTTCTACAAGAACACCATGGTCTGTCCGTCCTGCGACAAAGTCAGCGTCACATTTGATCCCTACTCTCTGGTCACTCTTCAACTACCCATAGAAAGTACGTTCCAGCACGTCTTTACTTTCGCTCCATTGATAGGCCATCCCATCAATGTGAATATCGATATCGATAAGAACAGCAATATGCGGATGGTGAAAGAGTATGTTGCCAAGCGCTTTCCTGGAACGAAAGCTGAGCATCTCATCATTGCTGAGCTCTACACCAACAAGGTTTACAAAGTGTTTGAGGACTTTGAAGTTATAGGAGAAGCAAATGTGCAGAGTAATGATAGAATCTGGCTCTTTGAGCTCGACGGCGTACCGACTAACCTGGATATTGGCAAGAAGAAGAAGAAGGCAGGTCGCACTCTCGGTTCGAAAGTGAGCTTCGATGATCTTAACGATCCGGAAAGTCCTTTGACCCAGCTCATGGCTATACCTGTTCTACATCGGTGTCAAGATGTAAACGATCGAGACTTCTTGCTTCGACCCTGGATTGTGACGATTACCAGGGAAGAAGCACGAGACTTGGAGCGCCTGAAACGCAAGATTCTCCGTATGGTTCAAGCCACTACCACTGCAGATCTCTTCTCCGAAAACGGCAAGACAAAGGCGGAGACAGATGATGCATTGTTAATCTCGCAAGATGATAAGGACGATGATGGAGTGCAAGCAAGATCAGTAGAAAGTGAAGACTCTCTGGTCGACATCACCATGAGTGGTCAAGGTGTCTCTTCCACTTCCGTGCCACGCAAGACTTCTCCTGCAATGGATAGCAACTTCTTTATCGAACCTGGATTAATGAACTGCTTCGCACTCTCTGCATACGGTTCAAACAATGAAGCGATACCTTCAGGCTGGACTGGATTAACCCCGCACTCTCTGCTGACCAACATCGAGACTCGCATGCAGCGTGGAGGTAGTCGGAGAGAGTCTCGACAGTCCAACGGCTCGTTCAATAGTCGAAACGGCAGAGACACCCTTGCAGTTGACAGCGAAGATGACATGAAAGGCTCACCATCACTAGACCCATCCGATACCGAAGACGTGTCAAGATCACCTCGCAGAAGGATGAGATTCAAAGAGAAATTCGGCGAGGCGAAACGATCCATCTCCAAAGCTTTCAAGAAGAATGGTGATCGTCGCAGCTCGAGCAGTGCACCGAAGCCTGACCTACTCATTAGACCTGGCGAAGGACTTGTTATTGACTGGCATCCTGGGGCCTATCATGATTTGTTTGGTGGTGAGAGCAAGGAGGATCTTCAAGGTCAGCCAACAGTCAACGAGAAGGACTTACCAGTATACGAAGACAAAGAGTTGGAAGCACGAAAGGCGAGACGAAATGCACGTAGGAAGAATGGTGTCACTTTGTCAGAGTGCTTTGAAGAGACTTCAAAGAGTGAGGTTTTGTCTGAGGAGAATGCCTGGTACTGTGGTCGTTGCAAAGAGTTGCGAAGAGCAACAAAGACACTCGAAATATGGACAGCTCCCGACATCTTGGTCGTCCACCTCAAGCGGTTCAGCTCAACAAGTAGACTTCGAGACAAGATTGACGTGCTTGTCGATGCACCTGTGGAAGGTCTTGACCTATCAAAGAAAGTCGGCCTACCGGAAGGAAAGTCATTGATATACGATCTCTTTGCCGTCGACAACCACTATGGTGGTCTTGGAGGCGGTCACTATACAGCCTACGCCCAGAACTTCTTCGACAAACAATGGTACGAATACAACGACTCCTCCGTCAGCAGCGCTAACCCCGCCCACGTCGTCACCAAAGCCGCCTACCTCCTCTTCTACCGCCGCCGTTCAGACAAACCACTCGGACCCCAATACCTGCAAGACATCGTCCACAACGCCTACAACACCACGGACGGCTCATCTCCATCCTCTTTCCTGTCGGGGGAAGACCAGCGCCCAGACGACCCTTCCTCGCCCACCACTTCTCATCGTGGGTCGTCAACCAGTTCGCTAGAAGCCGCAGCCGGGCAACGAGTCCCGAACGCAGCGACCCGTCACTCACCAAAACGGAACTCAAACGCAGTTCGTCGTGGTTTTGGTAGTGGTCGGAGCTTGAACCAGAGGGGGGCGCTGATGGACGAGGAGAATGATTCGCCGCCGTCGTATAACGCAGCCAATGGCCCGTATATTGATGAGGGGATTGGCATGGAGGATGATGTCCTGGGCGTCAATCCGGATAGTCCGCTGCGAGGATTCGAGGATATGCAGAGAGGTGGGGCGACGCTGCAAGAGTACAGACAGGATGTCGGCTGGGGTTTCGACGGCATTGGACAAACTGGAGGTGGTCGAAGTGACGATGAGGAAATGAAGGATGCCGATGGAAGTGGAAGCGACGCGACTGACAGAAACCTCAATGACTTTGTGGACGATGATGGGCATGAGGCAAATTCACCAATTGGTATTGATCAAAATGACCATTATGATGGAAGTGCGGCCTACTATGAGGAGCATGTCGGATTGAAGGGAGGGCACCAGGAGGACGGTGATCAGGAGGAGCCTGTTGTTGACATTGTGCTGGATCAAAATACCGATATGCGGCTTTGAGGACGTTGCAGACGAGGATGAGATGGATAGAGGTAGACTATAGCAGCATCGCTGTGTATGCATGAGCGATGGGGTATTTGCAAAGGGAAAATGGGTTTGCAGGCATTATTTGGGCGCTCGTCTAGAATCATAGCGAACAAGAATTCGATGCTACCTTTGCTCTTTCGTCCTCCCTCGCATTGATACATCACCATCATCAAAGCTTACTATCAATCGCACCACTCATCTCATATCTCCCTCTAGCTCCCGCATCACCTCCTTCACCAAGCACAACATCCCTCCCACCCCTAGTCCCCCACCATCCAACAGCAAACCCACTCCTCTCCACATCCATCTCTCCACTACTCAACACACCCCACAGCGCCTCTCTGCACATCTTCAGCTTCTCCGCCTCCCTATGCGGTATTGCTGCAATCAGTTCAGCCGTAATGGGCAGATACCGCTCCAGCAACGGTACCGGCAGAAGCGGAAGCGAAGAGATCAGTGTCAGTAGCATGGATACATGGATATCGTCGATTTCGTTGCGCGGCTGCTGTCCGACTCGTTCGCTTGCTGGTACTGGTACTGGTGCGGCACGTTGCGGCATAGGTATACCAATTGGTGTGTCAGCGATTCGTTGGATGAGCAGCTCTATTAGTGCTTCTGCCATCGCTACCCATCGTTCCTCTTCGGACGCCTGCGACGCCACAGTCACAGCCACGGCTACAGCGGGCGTAGTGACGATGCGCAAGAGTGTTTTGAATGCGAGCGTGAATTGGCGAGCGGAGAGAGCGGAGGGGAAGACGGCGAATAGGGTGGTGATGTAGGTTGGGAGGTGGTTCAGAGCGAGGTGGCTGTTTTGCGGACTGCTGAGGATCGAGAGGATGACGCTGTGAGAGGCTTCCATGAGATCGAGGTCGGTTTGGGAGAGAGGTGTTGGTTGAGTGTGGTGTTGGTGGGGTGGTGAAAGATAAGGGAGGGCGACTGGGAGGAGGAGAGTTGATGAAACTGATGATGGAAGAATTGTGGTGAAATGTTCGGCGGTATTGAGGAAGTAGAGAGCTAAGGTACGTTCGATCGGGTGTATCGGACGGTCTGTTGGGATTTGGGCAGGCGGTATAGGTGGAGCGATGGAGGTGAGGAAGGCAGAAGCCTGTGGTGGATGGTAGGAGAGAATGTCAATGGTCGCGAGATGGACAAAGGTGAGTTGCGAGAAGGCGTCGGTTGAGCCTAAGCGAGTGGCGATGAAGTAGAGTGAGCGGAGAATGTCGAGTGTCTGGCTAGCGAGGTGCGGTGCAACTGCAAGAGTTTAGTGATGTGGTATGTCCAAGATCAAACACTGTTCTTACCACGATCAGATGCTAAATGTCTCTCATTCGGTATCCGCCCAACTACGGAGGTCAATATAGTAACTACTGCGAAGAGACACGATTGCAGCAACTTCCACAGCACGGGCAGAGTCTTGCCCACAGTCATCTGGTCGAAGTAAACACGTTCATCAGATCTGTCGACCTCGGACAGTTTGGTTCTGCGCCATTGATCTAGTAATGTGCTCGAGAAAGCATTCAAGTCCTCGATCAAGGCCTGGATGATCCTAGAATCTCTACAATGATCCACGCCATAAGCAATGATCCTGGAGAACGTGCCCATGGAGGATATCAGTGGTTGTGATGTCGTTGATGCCATTTGGAGAAAGGAACGTGATTGATCCTGCAAGAACTTAGCATTGATGCCCAATATAGACTCGATGTATGTTACGCACCGACCAGCCGAACTGGTTCATGGAGATCTGTCTAACATCGTCATCCACTTGGGCGAGAAAGTGGCCGCTCCGATATCCTTCATCAGACAGAAAAGCTATGCCCACCAATATCGGCAAGAGGTGCTGCAATGTTTTAGCTGGCGAGCGTGAATAGACAATAGCGTGTACTCACATCCCAGTCCAATCTAGCCTTTTCTCTCTCATCAAGTAGTGCCCAAGTATAGTTCAGCACTAGCGCAATCGCATGGGCACCAACATCGGCGTGTCCCGTAGCATCTAGCACAGCTGCATTGATTCTGGTCAAGAGCGCAGTGACAAGTGTTCTCCGAGCGCTGGCTCGCAAAGTACCTCTACCATTCCCCTCAAACCCAATGAGTAATCCTGCCAGCACTAGCGCCTGTTTCCACGGTGGCGCTGTATCTCGACCACTTGCACCTTTGATCACGGCGTCCATCCACTCCTCCTTCTGGAGCTGTGTGTGCTCACCAAGCTTCTCCTGTCTCCTGGCACTCTCCGGCGCAAATGCTCGTTCATGTTCGCTGTCTTTCTTGTTCAATGCTTCCTCATGGCCGACGATCTCGATTGCTGCGCTGCGAAAGAGATTGACTATGCGCAAGCAGAAGCGCAGGTCGATTGAGCCTGTCCATATCGCTGGAGCATGGAGAAGCTGTGAGGTCAAGAGGCTGATGTTCAGAGGATTGGAGAGGAGGGTCAGGAGGTAGGCCGAGGAGGAGAGAAGGCGCTGTGTGTCTTGGCTGAGAGACCGGACATGAAGAGAGCGGAGGAGGGTGGTCAGATATGCATTTGGTGCAGGAGGCATTGTGCTGGTACATGTATACACATTCAGTAGTATTGTTAGACGTCTGAAACACACTGGCCGGAGTGGACGCCGTAAGGCCAGCCGCGGCTCAGCCCTATTGGTAGATCTCTAACGACTATCCCGAGCAATCGCAACGTCCATGATGGTCAACGGTGAACAACAAGAAAGAAACAATTACATCCAAGATGTCCGCCCACTAAACAACAATGAGGTACAGACTCTATATTTCCTGTACCTTCCATGTCCTTTCCAACTAACACAATCAGTTTCCTCTCCTCAGCCTCCAACGCCCCTCCAGGCTACCAAGCCCCACCTTGGCCCTCCCTCTACTTCAACAACCTCTTCACCACCACTCGCGGCATGTACCTCTACCACACCCCCGCAATCTGGCGCTTCACCCTCTACTGGACGCTCGTCTTCTTCGGCGCCTGCCACTGCGCCGTCGCCTTCTACGCCCTCTTCACCCACTACTCCGTCGCTCTCTTCACTTCTCATCGTGATGGCTCGCACAGCGTGCACAAACACGTACACCAGTCACAGATGCAAGGAAGGAGCAAGAAGAAGAAGTTGGATAGATGGGATTTGACGCCGTTGATTCCAGTGACGGTAATTGTGCTGTGGGGAATGGCGCAGGCGGTGGTGGCAGGGAGTATAACGGGTGCGCTGTTGGGCGCTGTGTATGAGACGGGTGGGTTTAGGATGAGTACTTGGATACCGCTTGTTTGGGCTGGGGTGTGTACGCTGGTCGTGGTGCTGAGGAGTTTTTCGATACAAGGAGGACTGTGAGCGTCAGGGTGAGCAGGAAACACAGATGTTGTACTTGCTCTACATCAAGTCTGTATGGGGTGTTGTTGGAGCTTTCTGGCACTGGCGGAGAGGATACTGTACGATATCAAGAGATTCTTTCTGGTCTTCAAGATAATCTGGCCACTGGAACCTTTGAGTCCATGGCCTTGGACGGTAGCACGGCTGACGACACTCAATGCTTGAACATCTATGTCCGCCTACGACCCCACAGCTTCACGAAGTCAATCTTCTCTTTAATCCCGATATTCACCCTCTTCACCCTCCCCAGTCGCGCCAGAGCTTCTCCAGCCTTATCCAGCACCGCCTTCTCTTCTACCGTCAGCATCACCTCACCCTGCTGCTCAGTCCTACCCTCCCTGTCCGCCTCAATCGCGTCTTCTGGTTCCTCCTTCACCCCATTGGTCTCTGCTCTGCTGGTGTTGAACATTGGCCCCGCAACTCTCACCCTAATGGTATGCGTAGGTCTGCTACACAAGTTCCACAGGAATCTGAATCCTTCCCTCCATCCAGGTACTGGTGTTGTGACATCTGGCGGCGCGTACTTGAGCGAAATAGGAAAGATCCTCACATTTGGCGGCGCTTCGAGCAAACTTGGTGAGAACGGCAGAATCGCTCTGCCGTTCGTCGTTGTGCTCTCAGGCAGAAGCAGAATGGGTCGTTTAGGGTGTCTTGCAATGAGCGCAGATAGAGTCGTTAATTGCGAAGCATTTTCTTGTGAGTCGACTGTCAGCGGGTGTAGGCAAGGTTGACGGAAAGCGCGAAAGGTGCTGCTGAGGAGGGAGGTGCGTGTGATGAAGCGAGAGGTAGGATAGGTTGTGGTGAAGATAGGGTCAAAGATTGCGGCGAGGTAGATGCTGTCGAGTGGAGAAGTGGACGAAGCGACGATGATTGAAGAGGTATGAGGAAGTCGGTCGCGGATGGTCTTGGATGTGAGAGAGCTGGAGAGGTTGTGCATGGTTAGACGAGAGATGGTGGCCGAGGAATTGCTTTAATTCGTACCCTTTCTTGACTCCGTCAATCTGCAAGTCCACCCACCATATCCCTGGTATGCCCAAGATACACCACAAGGCGGCTTTCCTACCAAGTGACCCTATCGGTAGCCATGCGAAGACGACGAAGTAGGCGAGCATGAAGAAGATCAATAGTGGTACTCGTATGATGAAGAGGAAGATGTGGAATGGAAGAGCTGAACCAGAGGGCGTTGTTGGTATCGGGAAAAAGGGCGCGATGCCAGTGCCTAGTTCATTTGTCAATACTGTAGCTTGATGCTTCTTCACCGAGATAGCTCTTTACCTTTGTCACGGAACTGAGAGTACTTCTCCATGATGACAGTGTTCTATAGGAAGATCTTGGTGGAATGCTAGCTGGCTTGAGCTCTCATGGATATGACGGACAGATACGGGACTATATCACTTCTGCGTATATATTTTCAAATATCATCAGACGAAAGAACAAGATCAGACCAGATGATCTCAAAGATTGGACGAAACAATTGTTTGACAAACGTCAATGGCTTTGACATGTGCTAAAAACAGCTTTGGAAACGGCTATCTCAGCCAACGAGAAGATAGCTTGGCAAGCTGTTCAAACATATCCATTCTTTCCCCCTACCCCAGTTCAGATGTCGATATCCATTTCGATACTACTCTCCCAAGTCCTAGTATGAGGAGTGCTGGAGTACTTTCGTGTTGGCTAGAGCCCCTCCATCCTGTTACACTCTCAATAAGGTAGGCCTAGGATGGGTGCCCTCAAAGTTCAAATTCAGGTATATCCTGGGTTGCGAAGATGACTGGATGGACACTCAGTTTTGAAACGGGGTAGGAAGCGATTCAAACATATCCATTCTTCTACATATCCAACATACAGTAAGATATCCTACTTTTTCATCCCATAGTCGTCCTCCTGTGCGTTGGTCTCTTCAGTTTACCGGGCTTGACCGGCGATCTGACTACAATATGCACTTCCTGCTCCGAATCTCCTTGCTCCTCCTCAGATTCCTCAACCACTTCCGGTTCTTGCTGTTTCAACGCCAGAGTTTGCCTTCGTGCAGCTAACTTCTCTAACTTGCGCTGAGCCATAGCTGTTTTCGTGTACATGCCTGTCTTATTGTACTTTCTTGTTGTCTTCTGTGTCGTTTGTGGTGATTGCTCCTCTTCTCCTTCGTCTTCTGCTGAAGATCCTTCAGGTAGCTCAAATACCTTGGGATTCTCCGCCTTGCGACTAGACATTGCTGCCTTGGTGTAAAACCCGCTCTTGACATATTTGCGCTTCGTTCTTGGTGTCTCCTCGGGCTCACTTTCGGAGTCTTCACAGGCTACCTCCACCTTGACAGGCTTGTGACGAGCCACGCGAATACTAGAATCTGAGGCCTTTGGCTTGGTAGCCTTCAACTTCTTTTGAGATACAGTCGTTGGAGTAGAGGCGGTAGCCACGGAACTTTTACTCTTGCTAGCTGAAGTCGCGGGCTGGACAGATGGCAATTTCGCGGGCATTGATTTGCGTCGACCACTGAGCTCAGGCAGTTTCTCGGCTGCAACCTGTGCAGCACGACGCTTGCCAGTGGTTGGGCTGGGTGGTCGATCATCGTCGTAGAGTGCTTTTGGCTTTTCAGTGAGGTACAACCATCGTCCACCGAACCGACCATGCTTGTCATGCCAGCTTTCAGCTTGAGGACCTTCTGGCACTTTTGGCTTCTCCTTCTCTTTCTTGACAGGCTGTGCACTAACAACCGGTGCTGGGACTGGCTCAACTGACGCTGATGCGGACTCGTCGGCATCTTTGCGTGGTCGTCCACGTTTGCGCCTAACTTGCTCGTCAGGTTGGACGATGATGACTTGTTGCTCTTCCATATCACTCTCTTCTTCATCGTGCTGCCTTTTCTTGCTCCTCTTCTTAGGCGGGCTTTCCTCTATCGCCGAATCTTCAAGATCACTGCTGTCTCGTTCCGTCTCCTCGATCGCTTCAGCTATCAAGACCTGAAGCCCAGATCTTCTACCTTTACGTATCTGCTTCTCTTCCTCGTTGTCAACAAAGCGATGTATGGTGCGATGATCAAGAATTCGTTCTTCTGTGTCGTGCTTGCCCGATTTGTCAGTCTTCGGCCACCGATAGCCATACAACTTAGAGTGTCGTTCGCAGCGTGGGCAGGCAAAACGAGTCTGATATGCGTCTTCCTGAACAAAGTTTTCCGAGCATACATGACACTTCACCCAGCGGCTGTGAGCTTTGACGAGTAGGCGAGGAGTCAAGGTATAGTCACCGGGCCGACGCGCAGTAGGATCGACAGACCTAGAGCGATCAGAAGATGCACGGTCAAGGTTAAGGGCAATAATAGCTTTGCCCTCTTTCTTAGTGATTTGTGCCAGCGCATGTCTTGTTTGCCGAGGTTGTCCATATTCCTTCTTGCGTACGATCTTGCGACGCCGATCATCCAGGACGAGACCATCCTCCAGATCTGAAAGCTCTGATGAGGTGCCTTTGTCTCCTGCATCGTTCGCTTGACTCTGATCAGCTTGCTCAATCGACTCGACATGGTCGACCACGTCTATAGCAATGGTAACGGTTTCGTCCGAGTTGTTTGTCAGTTCTTTGAGAGCTTCGACAGGAATCTCGATCACAGTATCTTTGGTAAGTGCGATCTGAGGACCTCTCGGCCCTTCGGCAATGGCAGAATCGGCAATCGAGGTTGGAGCTGAGGACTGGAATGAGGATTGGAGAGGTCCAGCTAATCTCAAGGAGCCAGAGACTGGTGAGCTAGGGCCGTCGTCCATCTCTGACAGCTCTGCAGATGCATCATTGCTATCCGCGAGGTGTACCTGGCTCAGCCTAGACGTTGGCCGCTTCTTCAAATTCTGTAGACGAGGATGTTTGGGAGAGTTCTCGGTACTTTCCGTGCTGTCAATGACCTCACTATATTTCCTCTTTTTGCTGGGGGATGACTCAGGCTCGGGTGTAATATTCTGCGAGCTGGGAAGGGGACTAGTAGCCCGGCGACGCTCACGACGGAAAGCATAGGAAGAATCGGACTGTGGAGAGTCGGCCTCATCTTCTCGCTCCTCGGCCTGTTCTCTGGCATGGGCAGTTCCCTCAGGATCCCAACCATTTCGTTGAAGTCGTTCACAAGTCCCACATAGACACTCACAGTTGTCGATGCCAAAGTAGTCGTTGCCATATGTGACTGTAATCTCTTCGCCACGTTTAACGTCTCGCGCAGCTACAACAGTCATGCCGTTGAATCCTCTAGTCGTGAGTCTTGCATTAGCCTCGCAATCGTGGTTAGCGAAACGCGCCGGACCTAAGAAGATCGAAGGAATCTTCTTTCTGCTCGACATGACGATACTGAAATCGCGCCGTGTCAGATCTAGATCTTTTTCTTCTTCTTTTGTGATCGGAGCCTGGATGCCACTCAGATACTTGATCAGCTCACCCTTCTTTATTGGATGACGTGCAAAGGTGGCTGCTTCATGCGTGTCAACTGTGTAGCGGTTGGTAGTGGAGGTCTCCCAAGGACAATCCGGAGAATAGATGTCAACATATTTTCGAAGATGACGTGAGAAATGTTCTCGGGCGCTGTCAGATGGCAAGCGTCCGACATATTTTGCAATGGCAGGAAGTTGCAGGATCTCGGCGCATGCACTTGCGTTGTCCTTGTCGATGACTACACGCTGACGGAGGATACTTGGAATATCCTCTTCTTGGAGACCACGACAGGCAATATACCGAGGTCGATTCTTTCTGATTGGAGTCCAGAAGTAGACCTGAGCTCAGGTTAGCATCTTGCTTGAGAATGAGTTGAGGTAAAGTGAAGAGAGACCGACCTTGTCTACAAGCACGTCTGTACAGATATCGTCATAGCTGGCCAATTGTGACAACGTAAGCCCTTCTTTCTTAGTATATATACCAGAATTTTCGGGCGGCATCGCAGCTAGCTGGCTTAACTGCCTCCAAAGAGTGAAGTTCAGTTCTTTTTCTATAGCTCTTGCTTCACTTTCTCATACAGCCATTAGTTTGTCTTATACAGCAAACCAAACGGGCATGCGGTCATACACTATGCGGTTTTTCTTCTTTAATACGTATGAGAGATGGGAATAAGCCAACTTCACAGATAGGATGAACACAATGGGAGAGTCACGAAGCAAGAGAGCAAACAAAATGCAAGGGTGTGTTTTTGCACAAAAGAAGGAAGGAAGGTAGTACTGTACAAATAACGCCCAGCCTCAATGATTCTAAGACAATGCACCACGTCGACCGCGTTTCAAGCTAGACCACATTGGGAATGTCGCGATTTAATGACTCGCGTCTTGGAGCAGACTTCACCAGTGGAAAAGTGGTGGTGGTAGTCTACACACCCTCTCTTACATCTGATCTGAGGAGTCGCCAGAATGATCCAATTAAAAGTGAGTTTGGATGTTGCACTCCTGTTACCGTTGTCCTAAGTGTCTGTTGTTAACCCACTACTTCCACAGTCTATGCTTAACTGCATCGACAACTCAGGTGCCGCCATAGTCGAATGTGTAAACGTCTTGCGAATGGATCGAGGAGCCAGAATTGGTACGATAGTCTCAACTCTCACACTACTGCCCCTACAGACACATCCATCCTCTGTGGATTTAGTGCGAAATCTTGCGGCGCATTCTTCCAGGATCCAACCAAGCTGACAACTTCTTCTTCGTTCCACCAGGCGATCGCATAATAGTAGTCGTCCAAAAACAACGTTCCTTCGGTCCTGAAGCTGGTCCTGGTGGCTCTGTCTCGGTCGCCGCAGCCAACAAAGTACGACGAGGAGATATCAGACACGCTGTTGTAGTACGAACGCATAAGAAATATCAACGACCAGATGGAAGTGTGGTGCGGTTTGATGATAATGCTTGTGTCCTGATAAACAAGGCAGGAGAGCCGATTGGAACGAGACTGAACGGTACGCGAATACTTCCTTTGTCGTCGAGGTGTTGTGGAGAACGTGATATCATTGTAATGCGGCGCAAGAAACAAAAAACCGAGGGTGTCGTTGATGTATCCGGTGTCATGGACATATAAGACTACTGTGAGCTTGGCTGACATCGAATGACTACAGGCATCGTTGGACAAGAGTTGAGGAATACACAGTGGTCAAAGATTCTCAGTTTGGCACCAATGCACGTATAAGGTTCTGTAAATCTTGGGCAGCATGGCGTACTGGGGCCTTGAAAAGCATTTATAGGCGTTCTATATACCATCTGAGGGTAAAACGGGGGTATCGTATAGTCAATGAAATCATGAATCCTTCTGTCCAAAGTCTGAATGCTGTTCTCAAACGCCTTTTCCTTCTTGCGCCTGTGTCGTGTCATGCCAGAGATGGTATGCTTCCCCTCTCTTTACCCAAGCCTTATTGCCAAACATTGCCGCAAGAGCAGCAGACGTAGTATAATTTCTAGCCATGTTAGTGAAGTGTACACGATCCCAACCGTAGAAGGAGACATACCATTCCTGTTTCCGCCGTACGCTGTTGCGATTGGAAGAATACATTCTCTTGTGCATCACAAGATGGACATGGCTTATTCGATCGTGGTAGCTATAGTGGCACAGGACGATCGTTAGTATGTCCTTGTAAATTTCTCAATCAAGGCTTCAAGATCAACTGATGCAGAGAACATCAAATCGTCATCTTCATCTGCTGTTTCTGAGCCGTGACCACTTCCTTCATTGCCCGAAGCAATATCGCCACGAGAGAAGTTGTCAGAACGGAACTGACTCACCGTAGGATCTGTGCCAACATCTTGAGTTATACCAGCAGTTGCACCAACGGTATTTGTGAGTTCGTTACGGAAAACGCATGAGGACGTGGCTACTTCAGAGAACGGGCAGGTACGGCAGGCGAACATTAGAGTGTTGTCGACTTTGTTTTCTTTTGGATACAGCATGTTTGAGCTACAACACGTATCAGCGTGCTATCGCGGGAAGCCAGCTGGTTGATCTTGAGCTTCGTACCATTCGCGACAGAATCGAAAGGTAATCTTCTTCGGCGTCTCGACACTGCCTTCCATCTTGAGGTTTGGTGGTGATGGAAATGTATGTGTGATCGATTGGGTCGCGGGTTACTGACAACTTCGTGACAACCGGAGTGCTCTCGAATGCTCGTCAGCTTCTTTGCGATCCAGCGCCTTTCTTTTTCGTTCTTTCTATGTCTCTTCCCGGTTGTTTTCTTTTTGTTAGCGGTCTCTCCCAAGCACTGACGATCGTCGGTCCAAACTCCGCTCATGTACCTTTGTACCTTGGTTGCCCCGCAGAGTGACCGATGTCCTCGTCGTCTCCATGGATTCACTTGCGTCCTGCTCTCCAGTATCGACCAACTTTCAGAACTCTTTCAGCTGTAGACAGGCATCTTCCATTCGTAGATACTCATCTCTGAAGGCTTCGCGACCATATTTACACCACCGCTCATCAGCTCGCTCTATTGACGAAATCATCATGGTCTGTTTACTGCTTCGTCCTATTGTACAGACAACTGATTAACTATTGTAGTCCAACACCGGTCTACCTCCAGGATGGGAAGTCCGCCATTCAAACTCCAAGAACCTCCCATATTACTTCAGTCCTGCCACAAAAGAATCACGATGGGAACCTCCTGCTGGCACAGACTCTGAAAAGCTCAAGAATTATATGGGTCAGCATCACAGCGCACCAGGTGCACGTCAAGAAGCTATGGGCGCGACAGACGGAAAGATCAGAGCTTCTCATCTGCTTGTAAAACACAACGGTAGCAGAAGGCCGTCAAGCTGGAAGACACCTGAGATTACCAGAAACAAGGACGAAGCTATGGATATTATCACTGCCCATCAGCAAAGAATCGAGAGAGGGGATATCAGTTTGGGCGATCTGGCGAAAACAGAGAGTGACTGCAGCAGTGCTAGGAAAAATGGTGATTTGTGAGTCTGATGCTATCCTCGAATTCGCTGCATACTGACTTTGAGGTTTAGGGGCTTTTTTGCAAAGGGTGAGATGCAACGAGAATTTGAGGAAGCGGCTTTCAAGCTACAGCCAGGATCGATGAGTGGTATTGTGGAGACCGCGTCAGGTTTGCACTTGATCGAAAGGTAAGTCAAACACGATTCTAGAGTCTGCTCAAGTAGTGTCGATGAGGTGTTCATGAACTACAATGCTGACATTGATTTACAGGACGGCATGATGTAATATACTTGAACGTGAAGACTCCCACATAAAAGATTGAGACTCGCTATTACTTTCAATGAACAATAGGAAAGCGGGATCTAAAGTTTAATCCGTCGCTGTTGTGTAAATACAGTCTCCATTGAGCATTACACTATCGGGTCTTGTGTTGATCTGTTTGCTAATTTCACGCAATTTCTCTTCATGTTTGCGCAGCTTCACAATGGGCTGGCACTATAACTTCCTGCCTGACCTTGTCTTCAACTCAATTGTTCTCTTTCTATCACGGCGTTCGCATCATCAGAGCACTTACCACACTACACCTAACAGCAGTCGTCAGCACTACCTATTTCCGACCCGCCACACATATGCGCGCCTCTCTTCACGCCTCCTGTGAAGCATGGACGACAGGGTGGACAATGAACCCAAGTTTTCATCGCCTCAGCACCTACCACGACTCCTTTCCTGATCTATACGCCAATCTCCATGACTTTCGTTCCCTGGGCTACAAAATCTCACGCACTCTCTTTGTTCACAAACGTCGCATCGCCAACGCGCCCAACATCGGATTATGTGAATGCGGGTTATGCACAAGGAGCTCTCCTTGTGGCTTCGACTGGGACGTTATCAGGACATACCTTGACGAACTCGACAATGTCGAGGAGAAGCTGGTCTACGATATTGACCTCATTGATGACATGAAGGGGCAGGTTGATACTGAGCTGTCCAGCTGCATGTTCATGTTGGCCGGCGAAGAACACTCTGGCTCAGCTGGGGAGGATGGGGGTTCTCGTGGAGACGCTCTTTATGCTTTCAATGCCTGGTGGATGGCGAATGCTGAGGCAATGGTGGAAGAACTGAAGAACGTTTGTGCTGGACTGGAGTTGCCGGTGTTTGGCAAAGTAAAGCTGGACGTTGACGATATGCTGATCATGAACAGCATGGAGGCTGCTACTGTCGGAGGTCAACTACCACCCATGAATGAGTATGTTCTTCGGTCCAACTGGGAGGGTGCGAACCAGAAGTCTGATGATACGGAAGCTGACGACGGAAAGATGATTGACCAAGAGAGGGATGAGATCGATACCCAGGGCGACAGCGAGCTGACGACTGTCAACGTAGCAAAGAAAGAGTGGATCGTGGACAAAAGCGACTTTGTGGGCAAAAAGCTATTTCAGGGAGGGAATGGAAATGCTACAAGCACTGTCTGGAGTTGGCTGCAGTGTTTGGATTGAATGACTTTCAGGATTGAGCTTGATATGTTATGATGGTACTGATAGGTTTTGGCGAAAGAACACTGTATGGGCTATGTCCGATGTGGTGATTATAGAGTAGTTGGCTTGCATCTCAATTAATGCTTACCTTATACCATACCCATTGTTACCCCACAGCGAAATCGGCCAAAAAGTCTAAAGTCATTAGCAACAAATCCATACTGATTCGCCTCTCCATTGGTCAAGCTCATCTTCTTCATACTTTGACAGCGGTATACGTGACGGTATTGCAAGTGTTATCTTGTGCCTGTTCTATCGTCTTCACTGTCTGTCATTGTCAATACTTAATCCAGCATGCTTCGTTTAGCAGCTCCCCGTCCAACATGGGCGGCGAGAACATGGCGTTCTAATACAAGGTATTGCTTCTTCGAAGTGCTTCTCAATGAAATGCTTATGCTTCTGCAGGCGCGCCATCTCACAGAGCTCCTCACCTCAAGCGCAAGAGGCGACCGAACCCATCTTGAACAAGACCAGCAGAATCATCACACAACCCAAGTCACAAGGAGCATCCCAAGCAATGTTATACGCAACCGGCATGACAACAGAAGACATGAACAAGGCACAAGTCGGCATATCGTCCGTGTGGTACACTGGAAACCCGTGCAACATGCATCTGCTACAGCTAAACCACAAGATCCGGGAAGGTGTGGAGCGAGCAGGAATGAGAGGCATGCAGTTCAACACAATAGGTGTCAGTGATGGTATTTCCATGGGCACAAAGGGTATGCGATACTCGCTGCAAAGTCGAGAGATCATTGCGGACTCGATCGAGACTGTCATGGGAGGTCAATGGTACGACGCCAACATCTCTATCCCCGGCTGTGACAAAAACATGCCTGGTGTGATCATGGCTATGGGTCGATTCAACCGTCCCTCTCTCATGGTTTACGGAGGCACGATCGCTCCTGGATGTGGCTCGAAGAAGAAGGAGAAGCTCGACATTGTTTCTGCTTTCCAAGCATATGGCCAGTTCATTACCGGCGACATCAACGAGGAAGAGCGCTTCGACATCATTCGTCATGCGTGCCCTGGTTCTGGTGCCTGCGGTGGCATGTACACCGCCAATACTATGGCTACAGCTATCGAGACGATAGGCATGTCACTTCCCGGATCCTCCTCTAACCCTGCAGAATCAAAAGCAAAACAACTTGAATGTCTCGCTGCCGGCGGCGCCATTAAGAACTTGCTTGCTATGGATCTCAAGCCCCGCGACATCATCACACGCAGTGCGCTCGAGGATGCCATGGTCGTTATTATGATTACTGGTGGTAGCACCAATGCCGTACTTCACTTGATCGCTATTGCTGATGCTGTTGGTATCAAGCTCACAATAGACGACTTCCAGAAAGTCAGCGACCGTATTCCTTTCCTGGCAGATCTCAAGCCATCAGGTCAATTCGTTATGCAAGATCTTTTCGAAATTGGAGGCACGCCAGCTCTGCTCAGATATCTCATTGAAGAGGGTGTAGTGGAAGGCAAACACATGACTGTAACAGGTAAGACATTAAAAGAGAATGTCATAAATGCTCCAGCATTCCCGAAGGATCAGCCCATCATTCGTGCCATGGACAAGCCGATCAAGCCTGTAGGACACATTCAGATTCTTTATGGATCGCTTGCTCCGGGTGGATGTGTAGGCAAGATCACGGGCAAAGAAGGCACAAGATTCGAGGGTACTGCAAAGGTCTATGACTCTGAAGATGAATTTGTAACAGCACTTGAGGCTGGTGCGATCAAGAAGGGCGAGAAGACTGTGGTCGTCATCCGATACGAAGGACCTAAGGGTGGACCTGGTATGCCTGAGATGCTTAAGCCTTCTTCTGCCATTATGGGTGCTGGACTTGGGAATGATGTTGCCCTCATCACCGATGGACGCTTCAGTGGTGGCAGTCACGGATTCCTGATTGGTCACATTGTGCCAGAAGCGCAAGAAGGTGGTCCTATTGGTGTTGTACGTGATGGCGACCGCATTGTCATCGATGCTGAGACAAGAGAACTTAACTTGGAGGGCGTGCCCCAGCAGGAATTGGAGAGGAGAATGAAGGAGTTTGTGCCACCGCCATTGAAGTAAGTTTATCTGATGATGAATGAGCAACACAGAGCTAGTGCTAACATGACATCTTAGGTATACCAAGGGAACCCTCTACAAATACGCAAGAGTTGTGACAGACGCTTCCCACGGATGTATTACTGATGGAGTATAAGCATCCTCAGCAATCGTGCAATTAGTTGTCTCAGGGAAACCAGGACTCGACCGATTTTCAACCACGAGGCTTTATGATCCCGAGCAGCACACTTGCGTCTATTATCCGACGGCTGCTCATTAAGTAGTCGAGACGTTTGAAACTGGACCATCCTCCAACTCCTCGACATGTGTAAGTTGGTACGGCTGACTTCATTGTCTATGCAAGACGCATTCTGAAGCATCAGCACCACAATGGTAGCGCGCTTTGACGACAATAGACGAGCACGGAATTGGGGATGGTTCAAAGACATTGAAGAGTTAGACGTAGATCCATATATCTGACTGTACTTCTATTGTATTTAGACCTTGGCGCACGTACGTCAAGAACATATAGCTGCGTCCTGCTCCTCCCCTCTTGCAAGTTATTCTACATGCCGTTCAGATAGACGACCATACCTCAGATTGCTGTTCTCCAAGTTTGTGTCCAAATCATCTCGTCGACTTTCCAAAAACTGACGTCACCAACATCGACCAACAACCAGCACGAACCCGCTACCTTGATCGCCTCTCTCACTATCAATCAATCATCAACACAATACACGATGCTCAACACACTCAAAACCACCGCCCTCGCAATCCTCGCAATCACTCCTTCAACTCTTGGTCAAGGCTTTGTGTCTGGTGGCGAAACCACGACCGCCGCACCATGCATCCCAACCTACACTCACACGATCGGCTCAGCCACATCCTACACCACCATCACCAAGACTCAACCCCGACCATTCGTCTGGACCTCAACACCCGTAGGCTACTGCGGCTTCACCGACCCCAGTCCCACACCACCAAACTTTGCACTTTCCACACAAACCGAAACAACAACATGCGCCTCCACAACTCTCACGACCGGAGTGGATGTCTTGACTGGAACTGTCATCAGCTACATCTGTCCACGCAGTCCTTGCACCATGACAAGAGAGGCGTCGGGACCTTGTCCTACTCCTACAGCCACTGGCACTAGAGGTTCGTCAAGTGGTGTGATTAGCAGCGGCAGTGTTAGTACTTCTACGACGACTACAGTGGCAATTCCTAACTCATCTTCAGTGCCGACTACCATATTGGGTTCAAGCTCTTCTGGGAAGTCGTTGCGTGGAACAGTAACGGAGACTACGACATTCAAACCGACAACTGTTACGATTGGAAGCGTGCCAATCGTTATAACCAATGACGCGACATTCAGTATTCTACCTTTCGGTGTTGGTTCCTTCCCTGCATCTGCGTCTGGTGGAGCTGCCACTGTTCTGTCTGGTGCTTCGACGACCACTTCTGTCTTGGCATCAACTACAACAAGTGCTACTGCAGAGAGTGCCAGTAGGACCCTTATGACAGCCGCGGCTGGCAGTGTCACGACGTATCTAGCTGGCAACGCGGCGAGGAGTTCAGGAATGGACTGCTGGGGATGTGCTGTTTTAATGGGGGTTCTAGGTGCCGGTTTGATCTGATGATGTAGTAATGTGGGTAAGGGAGGGACAAATGTATTATACTGAGATAATGCATCGGGTTTGACGAGGGGCTTTCAGGACTATTAACGAATTTCAACTACTGTTGTATGTGCCTTGTACTTCGTATATCTGACGTCCTGCTGCTCATTCTCTATCACAACAAGTATAGTAGTCGGAAGCGCGATACTCAGGGAACGTAATGAAATGATGAGGATATGTATACAGCTTTGACTTGGTACAGCCACCACACTCGTACCCCGAGAGTGTCATTGTCAAAGCTAGGATATATTAAAAAGGTCAACTGGGTTGGAAGGAACGATCAAGTCTTCTTAGCCTGCCGGAAACGGCCTAGCGCGTGTTTACACCAAAAGCAGTAATCTGTTATGACTACTCCCCAAACTCCAGCTCTAACACCACCTCGTCCATCCTTCACCTTCCCATACACCCAACACGCTCATCCACCACAGCCATGCCATCCGCAACACCTCCCTCAGAACCGCCGCGCTCACCCTCCCCACCACCACCACCAACCGCCCGCGCTCCCGGCCCCCGCGCAACCGCCCTCGCAAACGTCTTCAACTCCGCCCTCTCCCACACCCTACGCGCCTGTTCCTACGCCAACTTTGCAGAATGTTTCCCTACGCCTGCGAAATACGTGCCGGCTGCGCTGGATGGCCTACATCGGGATTTTGTGGGAAAGTTGGAGGAGATGTGTAAGGTATGTGCGATGAGATATACAGCATAAAGTACACAATAGTACCACGTACAAGGGGAAGATGCTGAGAGTGTAAAAGTTGTGTATGAGTAGTAAGAGGCTGATGTTATATTCTTGTTGCGAATATAGGGCGAATTCCAAGCACTAATGGACGAGCGCGACGTCATCGCCAGCCTGAACGAACTCGACGACTTAATAGCAGATGCACGACGGCGTAAAGAACGCGCTTCTACCACAACCTCCTCTTCATCGTCGAACCCCGCCGATCCCACTCCCACAACACAAATCGCACCACCAACACCGCCTCACCTCCTTCCTCCCGCCTCCCTGCTCGCCGCACATCTAGGCCCCTTCCTCATCGAGCAAACCAGCACAATCACAGATTCACTGACGACGATACAAGCGGATAACGCAAGCGTAGCGGATGCAATTACGAGTCAAAGAGCGGAGATTGAAGGATTGTTGAGAGGGTTGGAGGCTGTGGTGGGGGACGTGGAGGGTGCGGCTGCGGTGGTTGGGAAGAGTGAGGAGATGAAGGGGATGGAGGGGGAGTTGGAAGGTGCTGTTGGCGTTGTTGTGAAATGAAGTGAGGGGAACCTGCGAGGGAAATGAGACAAGAGGAGGTTGGCTCAGGAGATGCATATGGGATAAGATAGTTGAAGACTGTTGTCACACATATCGTGCTGGCCACGCATTAGCTCCAGCATCCCGGAAGAGAAGGAGCAATGCAGCATCAGGCCCATTGTTTAGTTGCTCGAGAGGCCGAGACAATCAGTACTCAACGACGCTCGCGGTAGTTTCCAGTTGGACGATCAAGCGCAAACCTGCAAGGCTGGTGCGGTCACCATGCTATTATAGCAGAACCTATATCTGAACCTAACCTTGAGCAACAGTACAAGAGCAGATGGTATCTTGCACGCATACTACTTCCAGAGGTTAGACTGCGAAGTGCGAAGGACAGCGACATTCTTGAGAACGGAACAGACGATGGTTCGACTGTGGAGTATGGACTGGCAATAGTATGGCTTGAGTGGAAAGGTCAGGACCGCGGTGGAGGTGCTTTGCGTCACGAGAAAGGTGTTTACATGGACAGTTGAGCTTGATTCAGGGAGTGATATTTTGCGCAGCACTACTGCAGTACAAGCACAATAGCGACGAAGATTGAGATAGTCTGTTTGTAGAGTCCATTGAAATTATGTCATTAAGTTCCTCCCATTCCCAAGCCCTATTCCTATTCCCTATGCACACCATGATGCTGAAACATCACATAGCTACAATTCCATTCACAAACAAAGGGGTATCATATCCAGGGAATCCAAATATCCGCCAATCAAGCCAAACGCCATCCGAGTCGTCAATCCCTCATTATCACGTCCTCTTCATGCCGCAGCCCTGACTTGATCAGACTGTGGCATCTGCTGTGGTTCAGACCCAGCCTCATCTGAAAGCTGTATCCGGTCTGAACCATCGACCAGTCTCTTGACAGCAAAATCAACCTCTTCAGCGGCAACAGCACGCCATCGTTCTCTTTCATCGTCGTCTAGCAGGCCACCGACCTCACCTACACGTTCATAGAGCATCCGCGACACACTCATATTAATGTCCGTATATTGTTGCGTATTGATTTTGCGACTTTTGTATATTGGCCGGAGGACAGCTTTGACCATTTCTCTGACCTCATTTTTTGTCGCCACTGAGATGGACGGCTGTTGTGGTGAAGACATGAGGTATTTATCTTTTCGCCGAGATGCAGGATGCGTGCTAGCAGACTTGGTAAGCGACGATCTCGAGAGGGTGTTGGCATGCGTAAGTCTGGTAGGACAGCGATGAGGAAGAGGGAGTATCGCGAGCGACGAAAGGTTCGAGGAGGCATCGGAGGCGGCGTGCCGTCGGCCAGATCGAGCATGAAGCTTTCGGGGCGCTATGGCACTCAGCCTTCGCTTTTGCAAACGTGCTGTTTTGTAACCACTTGCGGGAGTAGGAAGTGCTTGCCTTAAGGCAGGGCGGGGTTTTACATACCTGGAGATTGTATCGGGAGCACCATCATCAGAGTCTGATGATCCTGATATTCGTGCTGAGGGAGAGTGGTTCTGTGATGGCATTGCGTAGACAGGCTCGATACGTGAGGTTAGTGGTGGAGGTGAAGATGGTCGAGAGTGGTAATTTGGAGGAGGAGATGACGGTCCCAGATGTGGTGAAGGTTGTCTTGATGTGGATGGAGATGACCCGGGGGAGGTTGAAGCAGGCGGAAAGTTGTCTGTAGGTGTTGAGACATCTATAGTGAGGTTTCTGTCACTCTTCCTGCTGCCTGCTGGCGTTGTTTCTACCTCCTTGAGAAGTGATTGGAAGAAGCTTGGCACCGGTAGACTATCATTCTGACGATCATTGTTGGCTGGTGCGATTATAGGAGGATCAGGCATGCGACGAGCGCTCGTAGATGATTCTCCTCCAGCATCTGAAGAAGCGTCCGCAATATCTTGCGCCCTTCTCGTCCTAGGCCTTTTGAGCTTGCGCTCTGGCTCAGGCCCAGATTCAGCTGGTGATGCTGGCGCAGATTTACGTTTCCTTGATCCAGGACTTGCTATCACATTTGTGTCGTTCTCTTGCAGCTCTTTCGCTTTGTCAAAAGCATTCCAAGCTCGAAGTTCATCCTGTGATTCTGGTGGAGGCGGAGCACGGTCCAGGAGGGTTGTAGCTGTATCTCTAAATCTGGCAGCTCCACCCAACCTTTCTGCGATATGGAAACGACGCTGCCACTGCGCAAAGTCTCGCCGTTGAGTTTCTGTGCGTTGTACGTTATTTCTTTGAGGTTGACTGACTTCGTCGTCGAAAGGAAAGTCGAGGTCGAGATTGAGGTTGTCCCACACACTCTGCCATACTCTTGCCCAAGCTTCACCCGACCCATCACTTCGCTGGCGTCCTGGTCGAGCTCGGCGTCTTCGTGGACTGGTAGCAGCAGGAGGCGAGTGGTGTAGTATTTGATCCTCGACGCAGAACTGGCAGAACCACGGACCAGCCGGGACAGCATTGAGTCCAGCACAATAAGTATGACACGATGCATTGCATCCATCACACAAGAGGAGTAGTTCATCCTCGCCATATTCTTCGCAGAAGATGCAGGGCTCTATAGCGGGCTCATCGAAGAGGTCATCATCAATGAGCATGGAGGGGTCGATCTCGGCGACCTGTTTCTTGTCCTGTACAGCATAGCTGTCGAGAGTAGGGCCTAGGAATTTGTTGTCAGCATAAGTCGTGTCGCCATCACGCTGAGACGTACCATTGATGCGAGACTTCAGCTCTACCATGTTAAAGCTCGCTCGGCAAATTGGGCAGCTGTTCGCTCTTTCCACCCAAGGTTTGAGACATTCGTTGTGTAGATTGTGACCACATGGCAGAAGATGTGCTATGGCAGAAGACGCGTCAAGTGTCGCAAAGTCATGCTGGCAAATCTCGTCATTCGGTTCTTGTTTGATGTGGACAGAAGTGTTGTTGTTGTTGGTGTTTGCAAGGCCATGCTCGAGTCCCTCTACCCCGGATTCAACGACGACTGAAGGCCGGCGAGAAGGAGGCGAGGTACTGACGAGATCGCCTAAACAAACGATGCAGGTGTCTTCCATGTACAGAGCAAGTATCGTTGTTTATGTGACTGAGGTTCAAATCATAAAAAAGTGTCGTTTGAAGCAGATCCTCGGACTTTCATATTGGTAAGGTGTAGAATTAGGAGAGAGAGGCAGGAGTGAAAGAGAGTTGATGACGAGCGAACAAGCGGTCAGTCCCCTTAACGCTCAGACGCTAAACTGCAAAAGGCAATTTTTAGCTTCGCATGCCTAAGCAAGGAGTACAAGGGCAAGACTTTCAGGTAAAGTTCAAGAATCTATTCTCAAAAATCTAGCATGTAGAAGCGCTAATGTACAGGTTTCTGCTTCATATGCCATCGTAGAGGCAGTCCGTAACCATCAATTCATTTCCATTTTTCCCCGAGCACGCCGATGCTTAAATCATTATCAACAACAATTCATTAAATCTTTGCAATCCCGCTTTTGTGCTTCTCATCCTCTAGTCAACCTCCTCCATCTTTGACTCGCTCTCGGTCACAGCGGGGGCGGCCTCTGTCGTCTCCTCAGAGGTCTCGGCAACGTCAGGCTCGTCGACGTTCAAGCCAAGGCTTACAAGCTTGTGGATGCGCTCAGCGAAACCAGCGGGCTCCTCAATGGTGAATCCAGAGACGAGGAGAGAGGTCTCGTACAGAAGCTGAGTGATGGACTTGACAGTGCGGTCGTTCTCACCGTCAGCCTCAACCTTCTTCTTGAGCTCCTTGATGATGGGAGACTTGGGAGAGATCTCGAAGGTCTTCTTGGAAGACATGTAGCTGGACATGGAGGTGTCACGGAGAGCCTGAGCCTTCATGATGCGCTCCATATTGGCAGACCAACCGAACTGGCCAGTGCGGATGGCGCATGGTGAGCCGATGAGCTTATGGGAAACAACAACCTTCTCAACCTTGTCACCGAGAACGTTCTTGAGCGACTTGGCGAGTGACTCGTACTCCTTCTCCTCGGTCTCACGCTCAGTCTTTTCCTCGTCAGTTTCCTCGAGCTCAAAGTCCTTGGTGATGTCGACGAGCTTCTTGCCGTCGTACTCCTTGAGCTGAGTGAAGGCGTACTCGTCAATGGGGTCGATGAGGAAGAGAACCTCGAAGTTCTTGGCCTTGAGAGCGTCGAGGAAGGGAGACTTCTGCACAGCCTTGAGAGACTCGCCAGTGATGTAGTACATCTGCTTCTGGTGCTCGGGCATGCGGGTGATGTAGTCGGCAAGGGAAGTGATGTCCTCACCAGACTTGGTGGAGTTGTAGCGGAGGAGCTTGGCGAGCTGTGCGCGGTTCTGGCTGTCCTCGTGTACACCGAGCTTGATGTTCTTGCTGAAAGCGGTGTAGAACTTGTCGAACTGCTCCTTGTCCTCAGAGATCTCGGTGAAGAGCTCGAGCGTCTTCTTGACAATGTTCTTCTTGATAACCTTCATGATCTTGTTCTGCTGGAGAGTCTCACGGGAAAGGTTGAGAGGGAGATCCTCAGAGTCAACAACACCCTTGACGAAGCTGAGCCATTCGGGAATGAGGTCGGTGGCATCGTCGGTGATGAAGACACGGCGGACGTAAAGCTTGATGTTGTTCTTGGTCTTCTTGGTCTCGAAAAGATCGAAAGGCGCACGCTTGGGCACGAAAAGAATGGCGCGGAACTCGAGCTGACCCTCGACGGAGAAGTGCTTGACGGCAAGGTGGTCCTCCCAGTCGTTGGAAAGAGACTTGTAGAAAGCACCGTACTCCTCGCTGGTGATGTCCTGGGGATTGCGAGTCCAGATGGGCTTCGTCTTGTTGAGCTCCTCCTCTTCAATCTTGCTCTCCTTGACCTTCTTGGTCTTCTTCTCCTTCTTTTCCTCCTCATCGTCGTCGACTTCCTCCACCTTGGGCTTGTTGTCGGCGTCCTCGGTGGTCTCCTCAGCATCCTCATCGGGAACCTCAGTCTCGGTCTCCTTTGTGACGTGGAGGTAGATGGGGTATGAGATGAACTCGGAGTGCTTCTTGACAACCTCCTTGATCTTGGACTCGTTGAGGTAGTCCATTTGCTCGTCCTTCAAGTAGAGGACAATCTTGGTACCACGACCAATCTGCTCGCCCTCGGTGTCCTCAGTGATGGTGAAAGTACCACCAGCGCTGGACTCCCAGATGTATTGCTCGTCATCGTTGTTCTTGGAGACCACGGTGACCTTGTCGGCAACGAGGTAAGCAGAGTAGAAACCGACACCAAATTGACCAATCATGGAGATATCGGCACCAGCGCTGAGAGCCTCCATGAACTGCTTGGTACCAGATCTGGCGATCGTACCCAAGTTGTTGATGAGGTCGGCCTTGGTCATACCAATACCAGTGTCGCGAATGGTAAGAGTCTTGGCCTCCTTGTTGGGAATGATGTCGATGCGGAGGTCCTTGCCCGAATCGAGCTTGCTGGGATCTGAGAGAGCTTCATATCTGATCTTGTCAAGAGCGTCTGATGCGTTGGAGATGAGTTCTCGTAGGAAGATCTCCTTGTTGCTGTAGACAGTGTTGATGATGAGGGAGAGAAGCTGAGAGATCTCAGCCTGGAACTCGAAAGATTCAGCAGACATGGTTGTGGTGGTAGAATGAAAAAAGTGACAATTGGAAGGGGTATCTCAAAAACAGAAAAGGTAGAGGTGTAGGTGTAGAGAATGGCAACAAGAGACTGATGATCTTGTGAGAGTATGTAGTTGGGTTGGGGATGAGGTGAAAACGCAGACGTTGGTGAGGATTGAGGTATAAGAGTTGTTTGCTTTGCTCCTTTCGATTTGTTCTAGCACTTTCCTTGCTGTTCCATCAAGCTCTCTCCCCACTTTTAGCATGTGATTTTGGTGAAACGCTTTGCATTGAAACGACCATCTCGTTTCCATGTCATTCGACAACCTTGGAAGCTAAAGCTATTTCATACAGCTACTTAGTGGGTGACAGAGACTTGTTGGTGTGTAAAGAAGAGGATAGATTGAACTACTCCCAGTGCTCATTCGTACATAATGTGACATAAAATGCAGCTTTTGTCTACTAGTTGAGAATATGCTGTTCTCATAGCTGCGGTTGCTTGAAACAGCAGCAGCTTAGTGCAGCCTAAAGAATCGCCAAGTGAATGTGACCGCTGAAAGCCAAGTCGTGATACCCAACCTGAAGCG
>Ga0160429_1000200_pt1 | contig 72390 bp, 52 predicted proteins | sample SolpanmetagenomR_FD_108199 | JGI IMG/M metagenome (GOLD analysis project Ga0160429, IMG submission 108199) | Solar panel surface microbial communities from Lawrence Berkeley National Laboratory, California, USA - R | ecosystem: Engineered > Built environment > Solar panel > Unclassified ... | reverse complement strand
TTTATCATTATCTATTATTATTTATTATTATTTATTATTATTTATTATTAATTATAATTCTTTATAATTGCTTGTTATTATTTGTTATTATTTATTATTATTTATTATTCTTTATAATTACTTGTTATTATTTATTATCACTATTATTTTATATTATTTACTAGTATTACTTAGATTTATATTATTTATAACATCTCTAATATATAGTTAACTTATTCTCTATCTTATTATATAATGTCTTTATATTTTTATATATTATCTTTTTAAAGATATAAGTAAAGAGAAAGGTATTATTTATAACTAGTTAAGTCTATAGAATAGTAAAGACTTATAATACTATATAAGATTCTAATAATAAAGGTTTTACTTAAGATTAAATAAGTCTTTCTATAAATCCTTTATAGTATATATATATTATAAATAGAAGGTACTACTTAGTAGTAGTAAAATAGACTTATTAAAATTATGTTATAAGTGAAAAGATTTTTATGCTTAACATAATTTAGTAATATTATTTTATTTTTTATAAGAACTTTATAAATATAACTTACTTAAAAGATATACCATTTTTAATCACTTATAACTCTTTTAAATATAAAGTAATAGGTCTAGTATTACATAAACTATTAGCTAAATACCTAGATTAGACTTAGGCAAAATATTAGCTCTGTAAGACAAGTTTCATTAAGAACATTATTAGAAAAACCTCAAGAACATCATTAGACTTTTTTTCGAAAATAAGGTTAAAGTTCACCACCAAACAAGAACATCATTAGAACTTTTTGTCTAATGATATACTAGGCATAGTATTAGTAGTTACCTTAGAATCATACCGCCTATATCTAGTAGGTTCACAAATTGTAGCCTAGTACTTTCTAGTCTATTAGTCGGACTATGTGTCGTAATAGAAATACCGAGGTCGCTATAGTATTTTTGAATTCTTATATATCTATTAGTATCTGCCAGAACATTATAACATTCAGTGTCCTTATTAAGCCCTTTACGAAGCTGAGTTATGCTTAGCGTTAAGTACTCCCCTCTCTTAGCATGGCATCCGCTACTACATTACTTAAATAGCTCGAGGAGATCATGGGTAATTAAGATATAATCAGAATCAGATTCTGGTTGATTTTCGACTAGCTTATTACTATCGTATCTTTTCATAGAAAATGTGGAAAACTTCCGTTCCCATTTTGATTCTGATGTCTGCTGTAGCAAAAATACGGTTTCATTCGTAGATTTTGTAATTTGTAAATTATAGTAGTGAGCTACTTCGACTACATGATCGAATTTTGCAATGATTCCTTGTCTTCTACTCTGTCCTAGAACTGCGGTACTAGGACCTCCGCTAAGATGCGATTCGTCGGAAGGTTTCGTCTTGCGACGTTTACTACCGAGTGTCGGCACTGACTTACGCGTAGATCCATTAGCTTCATCTATAGCAATAATACGTTTCCTACTCGGCAGTACTACGCCTCTAGGGATATCTGATTTTGGGGGCGGAGTTTCAGGTAAGACTCTTTTCTCGAAGCCGGACTCAGATCCCCCCGCGATGCGGCGGAGACAAGCATCCAATTCAGTAGTTATGTCGGTCCTGATTTTTTCAGGGAAGTTCTTAAAATCGGAATCTGATTTCAGAGCCGCTATAACTTTTGCATTTCGAAACCAAACAGAACATTTTTCAAGTAAAGCTTCTGGCAAATGCTCACAGCTAGTCTCTGCATATAGTAGAAGTAGCAGTTTATGATGACCTTCTATAAGATTTGAATTTTGGTAAAATTCAGCGTTTCTAATAGGATCTTTAGTAATATTCTTTAAAGCTTGTAGGAATTTTTTGTTTTCAATCTTTTCACTAAAAACATCATCTATCTAGTATAGGATATTAGAAGGTATCAATCATGGAACGAGCTTAGCGATACTAACTAAGAGGGTATCACCAAAAGTAGTCTTAGCCATAAGTTCCTATTGACTCCGTAATTATACTACTTATGTTATAAGTTAAGGGACTCAACTATAAGATATAGAAGAAAGTCAAGAAAGCATGTTCGAACTAGTGAGACTATGCCGCCTCGACTCGTTTCGCTCAATCCTTCCCGCTCAATCCTTCCCGCTAAATCCTTCTCGCTTAATCCTTCCCGCTTAATCCTACCCGCTAAATCCTTTCGTTAAATCCTTCTCGCTTAATCCTTCCTGTTCAATCCTTCCCTCTTCGTAACTCCTAGCTTGATCTTTTCATTTCCGTCTTTCTAGTTTCATCCATTCCGCCTACGATGCCTCCACGCAGTCCCTCTAGCGCAATTCCGCCGGCACGATTCTTCTAGTACGAGCCTTCTAGTACAATCCTTTTAGTACTATCGTTTCTGCGCAAAACTATCTACGTAGTCCCTTTCGCACCATTTCTTCAATTCTAGCACTCTATGCTTTCCGCTACGTTCTTCTAACTCCGTCTCTCCCGCTACATTCATCTTACTTCGCCCTTCTCGCTACACTCTTCTAACCTGCTCCTTTCGCTTCATCTCTTATACTTCTTTCGTTTCCGTCATAACCTAACTATAATAGAAGGATGAAACGATATAAGCTAGAAATAAGAGGATATAACAATACTACACCTAAGCTCGGACTAGTATATTAATAAAAAGACAATGTGGTGACTATCATATTAAGGGCATTTTGAGCGCCTCGCAATCGTCGTCTGAATTTTGGAAAGCGATATTCTAAAGGCGTATAGTTTTGACCTTCAAAGTTACAAACTAATTATTAGCTATAGACTAAATTTTTAAGTTGATACTATTTCATAGCTCAATCTTCTATTCGATCGTGGATCTTTGTTCTTTTCATAGTTACCTCATAAACTCATAGCGAGTCTAAGCTACAACTAATGTAGAATACTGATCTTTGATCGAGATCAAAGTTGATATACTATTTATACTTGTACTTCGTGTACGAGCTAACAAATTGACTATAATATAGTATTTTAAGATTTGATCAGGACTTCCCTTCTTCGTTCAAACGATCTTAGACTCCGAAGGAATCACGTCTACTGCGTGAGTCGACGATTGGTAAATGCAACATAGCAGGATGCTTTCGAATGTTCGCGATAGGCATAAGTTTTAATTTTGATTTATATATAGATATACACAAGACGCTATGGATCATACAGTATCATTCCTTAATGCATGCACTTTCACAAATGTACTATACACTTATCTTCGAACCATCTGGCAAAATTCACGCTTGGTGTATCTACAACTCGTGTAAAGATATCAGCTGTCCATATGATGGCTATCAAATCAATGATTCCGGCAACTCCGAAACCTAGCTCCTTTTTGAAATACGTGTCTCGTCCGACGTGAGTCCACATAAAATCCATGATACCATACCCGATAGTATGCGTCATTGGACCATGCATAAGGTATAAAGAATAAGATATCTTGCCTAAATATTGCACCGGTTCATTTGTAAACAATCCCTGCAGATACGTCGAACAGGATGTGCTCCATACAAGCATCAAGGCCCCCCAATTGACCCAATACCTTACGGGGTGATGAACATTTGGGATCCATGAATGTAGTGTAGCCCAACCGGGGGAGTGACTGACTAACTTCTCTGGCTGACCACCAAGATATATACCGAGCAAGAAGACAAGTATATATACAATCGACCATGGTCGTGAACTATGAGAAGGGCTATCTCTACGACGAGCTTCGAGTTCTGCAAGCAAAAAACCTCCGTAGAATAGTATCATTTCCCATCTATCTTTTTGATGAACCCATATTATAAGTAGGATGAGGGCGATAACTCGGTATGTCGATCGTAGTCGTGCGAGAAAGATGTGGGTCAGGTACAGGATGAGAGACGCTCTCTATTAATAATGTATTAGCAATACGCGATAGACTCAAAGAAAATCTGGCACTTACAAACTCCATGGTGATGCTCCACGTATGACCATCAATGTTGTTGAGCGTATCCCCAGTTCCAAAACTCCATGGATGAATAAAATCCCACATCTTCTGCGCCCACACTCGTAGCTGAATCCATAAAGTTCTTTCTCTTCTAGTATGCCACTCTCGATGATAAGGCAATTTCTTCGGATCGTTGGCAATCTGCTGTGTCATCTCATACGCTCCTACTCTCACTAGGAAAATGATAAACAAAGTCGAAGCAACTACAGGTAGGTATAATCGCAGTCCGCGGCGAAAGACTGAAGAAGATAGATTATGTGTCAATTCCGTCCATGCGTGGCTCCGCATAAGTTTGACTGGTTTGTAGGATAACGCAAATCCCGATACGACATAGAAGATTGACACCTTTGATGGACCGTTCCAGATGAATCGCACAAAGGGTAGTTTGAGGAATTCGTGGTTCTTTCCACCGCCGCCATATGCAGACCAAGTATCGTGACAAGAATAGCTGAGATGAAAGACAAATACGAGTAGAGCAGCGATACCTCGAATGCCGTCAAGATAGGCAGTTGGATGAAGTTTTTCGGGTCTTGGAGCTATATGAGGTCGTAGTCGATACTGTACAAAAGTGGGCAGCAAAAAAAATCCGACTCGTTGTAGCTGTTGTCGAATCGACATACATCGAAGTATATGCCCCAGAGATCTGGTCTGCGAGAGCTGAGCTGAATTGTCAAATATCGTCGACTGCGTCTTCCAAGCTAAGTCCTCCGATTCTACCATTAGGTGGCTACATTCTGCTTTATTGGGCTTGTCCTGAACGGCTATCCACTGCATAATCACGTAGAAATGCTTTGTATATAGGGACGAGGAAGGATATTGACAAAAAAAAAGAATAACACTTGACACCTACTACTACTACACCCAGCCTTACCTATGCAACACTACATCATGACGAATGGTTGAACACAACGTTACAGGGGTGTTGAGAGAAAATGCTGATCGGACGTGAATTATGCACGCCAAGCACAAGTCTAGTGATGCGCCAAGGCTTTCGGCAAAATCGACGTTGGAGGGGCTCTATTAGCCCCTTGTAACCGGATGAATTGCCGTTATCTCGGCGTCAGAGCGGGAAGCTGCGCTGTGGGAACAGGTATTACGACAAAATGTCTTCATCATGTCAACGATGAGAGAGATATCCAGCAAACTCACTACACCGGAAAGACTGTTACATGATTATGATATATGCACATAATGATGCATGTAATTTCAACGCAATACGACACTTGTAGCGAAATATGTTCGATTTCTTATCTACTCTTATCGTAAGTATTACCATGATTGCTACCATAACTTCAGTATTGGAAAAAAATGAAATGCAAGCGCCGGTGTGGAGTGAGAATGATTTTAAAATTGAGACAAACAAATGAAATTCCTTAAATCTATATATCAAGAATTGAAATGTAAGATGATGTGAACAAGAAAACGCATTTGTTCTAAATTAGCGAAAATGCCTCATTAGGCTGTTTGAAATCGTGGACGGTCGCTTCTCTAACCGACTTTACATTTTGTAGCAGCATTCTCCTTCGGTTTGACCTATCTTGTAGTATGATTGATGCAAGAAATGTTCTTCCACCATCTGTAAATTCCGCGACGCTTTCACCATTTTTAACATCATCATGGAACCATACAACCGAGTCTTTATTAGTGAGAGAAGCACTTAAAATATCGTCAGAGATACCTTTCTTTGTTTTGACTATTCCATTAGATTTGTTTGCTGCTGGGATATAGATTTTGGAAGTCCAAGATTGTGCTTTCACGCCAAGCAGATCATCGACAGGACGAGCGGCAAAATCAAACGCTCGGGACAGGATTTGGAACCGAGTAGAATCTCCTATAGCAGCAAGAGCATGTAGTTGATAATAATTGACCCCGTAGGTGTGAAGGGCTGTTCGAGTGGTTGAAAATCCTGGCGGACGGGCATTGATCTCGATCAGATTACATTGCGGACCATAGGTTATAGATTGACCGTCTTTGTCCGCATGTATAGCAAGATCTGTTAGACCATCAACTGTAATGTACTGAGACTTTGATGATGACATACGAGCTTCGACATGAAATACACCGGTCCGCATACCAATGGAAAGTAACAAGTCTAGCATAGTCTTGATGGCAATATCTTGCTCATCTTTCGGCAACAATGAAGGTTGATATAACACTTCATCAGAGAAGCTTGACGCTACAGTCGCGTTGACGGCATCACCTTCACGTGGAGGTTCATCAGATATCTCAGCAAACAACAACTCTCCCTCGAAGATTGTCAAATTTACATCAATTTCTGGACCATCAAAGTATGGCTCAATGACACAACTTTGGGCATCTAGATGTCTTGAGCAGGCTTTGTCAATGGCTATATGCAAGTCCTTGAGACTGTTGACTTTTGAGACACACTCCGAACTCCATCCCTTTACAGGTTTAACAATCATGGGGAATTTCAAATTCAACTTTCTTGCTTCGATCAGATTGTTCATATCTTGGATGGATTTCACACACGCTGTTTCAAGAACGTCTTGCAAACATCTTGAACGATATTTATCAACCGTAATCTCATATGCTAACGACGGGTTTGTGGGTAGATTTAATTGTTCTGCAACCTGCGCTACGGCCACCAGATAATTGTCGGACAAAGTGAATACTCCGTGTATTTCATGCGAAAAAGTCAAGATGTTATGGACTAGGCTATCCACTAGTCCGGCATCTTCAGTCATGTCAGTCTCAACAAATGCTTCACGAATCGTCCGATTTTTAGCTGTATCAGGTCTCGCCCAATGTGTTGGTTCATCAAAGACGACAAGTTTGATCCCCAACGATGCAACAGCTTCATATACAGGTCGACCACTAGACTCGACCATACGTAGACGAATTAACGCTAATCGCTTTTCCGGAATAGCCTTGGAAATGTTTGGTGAAATCTTTAGTCGTGCAAGAAGTTCAGAAGTTAATTCAGTCCAATCAATCACACCCGGTGTGAGGACCAGGACATTTGGCAAATTATTAATCAAATGACAAGTGTCCATGCGGTTGATGCTGTCAATCAAGTGGCTATCATAATATTCCCGTGCTTCCAGAAATGTCTTGCATGAAATCACACCAGGACAGCCTGCGAGTCTTTGTTCAATAAGGTTATTGCATACCATATATCCATCAGACCGGGGAATGAGCGATAGGATCGTCAAATATCCAACTGCTTTGTGTTCTGTATTGACCAGTGATCGGAGCCATTCTACTATGGGTGAACTATCCGTGATGCTTGACAACGTAATACATGCATCGCCGATATCCTTTGACTCGAGATAGAGGTCCAACCTTAACAAAGACCAAGCCTCTGACAAGTGTGATATGTCCTGCGAGGTGTTATCATGGCCATCTGAACATTGAATAATTAGGATAAACATATATCGTACTCAAGGCCAACCTCAACTTACTCATCTTGAGCTATCCTCCTTCAGTTCTTAGAATACCTAAGTTGCGACGTGTTTGAACAACGATTGATTTTGGTGATCTGAATTAAAATCAAAAATAAGTTTAAAGTGAGTGAAAGAACTGTCTACTGTTGAAAACCAGAAGAAATGGACCAAGACTCTTCATAAATTATGATCAACCATAAACACAATCAGAGTTTCGTATCCATTCATCGTTAGGTCATATGATTGACGGAATGGGCAAATAGATGGACAAACAAAGATGTAGATGGACAATTGCTAGTTACCGTAATGGACATTTTTTTTTTCACACTGACCAAACCGATGGGCCTCACAACAGATGGGCTATTTAAATATGACCTGTCAGCGTGCTTTTTCTAAGAATTGCAAGTGGATTGATTGCTTGAATTGATTGCTTGATTTGATACTTATCAATTCGTCTATTTGCTTCATTAAATACTTATCACGTCGTCTATCTAAATTGACTGTTCACGTATCATAAATCATTGGTTCTGAACATATATAGGAACACCTTGTCGACAAGTACTAGATCGATACAATACCGTAACAATGGAGTCAGCGACAGACACAATTCAGCCAGTCTCTGGAGAATCAATGGCTGATCAAGTCGTCATTAATAACTTTGTGAATACAGTTTTGACCATAACAAAGACTTTACAAGGGTTTGAGAGCCTGAAGCCGGGTACCGACGTCAATAAAACATTTGCAGAATTAGTAACAATGTGCTGTCAAACATTGAGTACGGCGACCACCGGAAATGTTGATTTCTCCTCCGCGGTTTTATTCCTTGATATCATGACTAACTATTCATAATTAGATAATGAACATCCTACAATCCAAATCTATCTTGCCAAGTCTGAACGATCTCTGTGGACACGGCGAAAGTGAATTGGAATCATACTGGGCCCGAAAAGTGTCTGCGGAATCTGACCCAACAAGAGCTGTGGAAGTCATGAAATCATTTCCATATTATCAAAACTACATGGATCTCACTCGGATGGAATTATGCGCCATGTACGCCGTGGAACCAAACAAACCAAAGTCGATCGCGTTTCTTGGATCAGGTTCGTGGCCAATGACTTCTCTTGCGCTTCTGGATTTGCTCCGTAATGGAATTGTGTTTGGGGAACAAACAACCGTGACTACAGGAAAGAATGAAATGACAATCATGAATTTCGATAGGGATCAGAAATGTATCCAGGAGTCAAGAGCCTTTTGTCGTGCCATTGGCTCACAAGCAGACGGAATGGAATTCTGTTGTGCAGATGCAAGAAATTTACCACGAGATTTGACAGATTTTGACGTGGTCTATCTCGCTGCTCTTGTTGGTTCTACCGCTGAAGAAAAGGCTAAGATGGTTAATTACGTCGCCCAACAAATGAGAGTCGGGGCTTTGATGATTATTCGATCAGTACAGGGTTTGAAGAAATGTTTATACCAGGTAAGATATCATTCCATTGACATTGTGTCCCGTTATGTCCTGTATAGTAATCTGATTCATCTCGTAGGAATTGGACCCCACGTCCCCCTTAGTGCTCGAGAGGTTAGATATTGGAGCAGTATTGCATCCCTTTGGTCAAGTTGTCAACTCCGCAATTGTGGCGAGAGTGAAGGCAAAGTCTTATTTTTGATGCCATCTTATGCTCAATAGTCAAAAACTTACGCCCGAACAAGACTACCATCTTCACACTAGTTCCCACGTCCCTCAATATATGACATAGTCAGAGCGGAAGCTTGATTCGAGATACATTGTTTTTCATTAGATGAAAAATATATTAATATCCCTATAATATATCCAAGTAATTAATTTCATGCTTGTAAATTCAATAGATTAGAGTGTTTACACTCGATGGGTAATATATCTCTACTTGTATGACATTCGTTCGTGGGGCCATTGTCCGCGTTCGTGAAAGTAGCCGTTGAAGAAGTCCGAGTCTGATGCCGCCCTAATTACGCTCAGTTTGATGGTCTATCTTGCGACCAGGCTAACCGGAGTACTATAGTACCGCATCACCTCTCACTTTCGAGCAATATCCAGACGCGACCTTATGATGACATATAATGAGTTGATATACGTCCTGAGCGCAATACATGGACTTTAGTCAAGCTTTTCCGAAACGTGTGAAAGATGCATAAAAATCATCATCTAGAGCTGACTTTCCTCCCATCAATACTGACAAAGTTCATCACACTATGTTTATTCAATCGTGGGAAGAGTATAGTGTGAGGTGACATGATAATAACAAGGCAGAAATGCGAACCCTGACAAGATAAAAAATGGCAGAGTGTCTTGGCACGCAATCTCCGTATCTTGGCAGGGCATCATCAAATGACTCAGAAGGAAATCTATTTATAAAAACCACACCTCCGCCGGCTTTTCGGTGTGTGTCACAAGGCTGTTTGCCGACCCAGCAAAAATGTCGAAGAACATTTTGGAAGCTACCACTGCGTTGTGGTACCTCGACTACCTCTCTAGTGAAAGAGAGCTTTGGTCTTCGTCACGTTTTTTCAAAATACAAACAAATCCTAGCGGCCTTTCTATTCTCGATGACGACAGGGACTGCGCCAAGACAAGATCGACATTCTAATGGTGATGGATCACACTCCAACAAGACCACCAATTGTGCAACGGGACCAGGCGCGTCCTCTACCCAGGCTGCAAATCTAGTCCAGGTCCATCCACTCTCGATCCATGAAGGGCCGAATTCAAATTCTGAAACTCATGCCAAATATGAATTCGAAATTGTAACGGCCGATAAGTGGAAAAAAGCCTGGGATGCATATAAAACAAGCAATGAAAATTTTGGGACTGCAATTGATAATGGTGCCCAAAAGTTTACAAGATTGTGCAATTGCAACGAAGAATATTTATACATGGGCGACATAGACGAGAATCTTATTGCAATTTCTTTTTCGTTTCCCTCTACATCTCAGAATGGACCACAAAATGACGTTACTGGAAGAGCCGCGTCTCCAGAGTTTGTAGATAAGCGTCTTGATATAATCAAGGAAGCGATCGAGATTACGCCTGCTTCTGGACGAGTTGGGAGGACTATCAAAATATGGAGTGAAACTCGGTCATCGGATAAAAGCATGTTTAGTCAAGGATTGATAACAAGACCATATTTGATAGCAGGAGCTACTGTCACAGTGTTAAACTCGAAAGATTATTACTTGGTCGATATGGCTGTAGCATTTGCAAACATTATACACGAGGCCATCAAGTGTGATATTTCAAGCAGGAAAACCAAGACCAGCGACACGTGTGATGATGTTCCAAGCAGGAAAACCAAGACCAGCGACAATAAGTGGCAGATATCCAAACCGAAACGGAGAAATGGATAACAGATGCCGACTCGGATGAGATTAACCATTTGATTTGTGTAATCTTTGCGCGATCCCAAGTTGCCGTTGCGCACAACGCTTTACAAAACGTCGATTGGGTGGAGTCATACTTCGGCCGACTGTGGACACTTTTTGAAATGATTTTTGAAATGATCATTTCCAACAGCCTTGCATTCACAGTCATCAAAGATAGGAAAGATAAGAAAGATAAAGGACTGGCAACCTTTGTGTCCCAATTAGAATATCATCGGCGCTTTCATTGGATTGGTGTTCTACTTCAAAAGTTGAATCACAAGGAAGATCAAGCAACTCATGATAAATTGAACGTATGGTGGAAGTTTATGTGTAGAATTACCGTCGGCCACGAAAGCAAAAGCCTTCACCCATTCATTGATGGAATGACTATCGATAAACACGGAAAATTCGTGGCCAGGAATGATGATCATCAGGACTCTTCTCGCAGAACTTATTATGACAAGATCCGAACTCGCAATCACCATATCTTGGCTCATCGAATTTCCGTCAACATCAGTACTATAATAAGTCACAGTCTGTCGACCGATCGTGGATCCAAGGATGCGAAAAACATGTTTTATGCCTTTGCTTCGCTGTTAGGATATAATTCTAGGGTGCTTCGTTCACGTATACAAGAAGTTGTACTTGTTCGCTTACAAGAACTCGGCTTTTTCGCTAAACCCGGTGCAGATCACGACAAGATCAAAACTCTGAACGATCTACCAGATTATCCGTATATACTTGACCCGGATAACAAGGAACCAGACGCGGATCACCACAAAGCCAAAAGTCTAGATGATCTACCAGACTTTGCGTATGCACCCGGTCTGAACTATCTGGCATCTAAGGACCCGGTCAGAATGGATGAACTAATAGGACTGTCAGATCCGGAAGCTTGCTTACCTCATGGCAACCGTGAGCATAATGTGCACTTGTCCCATCTAGATGACATGACCAACGATTATTTCAAGGCAACGGGATATCAATTTGAATTCAAACCTGAATCAAAACATGAATTAAAGCCTGAATTGGAACATGACCATAAACACAAACTACAACATGAACATGAACATAAATATCCTTACCCGGATATGCACATCTTTCCTGGTTGGGAACACACTGAAAATTTGAAGATATTACAGCTTAACAGAATTTCTGGTTGGATCATTCGCCCAGGTACAGAGAAGATTCATCAGGTATGGCATATTGTCGGCTGGATCAAACATTTTCCTGCCTTTACTCACAAACAGCAAGACAAACCAAATGAAAAACTACTCCATCATATTCATCGAAAAAAGATATATCATAGTTCACATTCTCTCGCGGAAAGTCTGCTCCAGTCAGTTCCTCTACATAAGAACTCACATCCTGTCCATACTGTCTATGACCCTGACAAGATAAAACATTCGCACGGTATGCAAGCCGGTGCCTCGAGCTCATTCAACGGACATGGGAATAATACATTGAACGAGGTCTTTCCAGTGGTGGACGAGAAACCTTCATCGGTTGGGGGAACTCGTAGAGAAGTAGAGAAGTATGAGCGTCTTCCTCACAAAAATGTAGAGACGTATAAGGGTCTTCCTCACAAAGATGTAGAGTTGTTGAAAACACTGGGCGAGCTAGTGGTCAACTTCGAAAAAAGTAATGGCCAAGAATAAGATTTCCAAATCGAGAGAGCAAGTACACATTGGAGGACGGAGAAACGATATCATCACACCGTGTCTACCGTTGGCTAGTTATTTTCCCTGGTTATTCCCAATCCAGGATTTTGTGTAGTCTCGTTGTCATGTCCATCAGACGTCTGGAATGACATTTCAAACTCTGTTCTTATCTCAGTTTGTTTCCTGATAGTCGCTTTCTGATCTCCAAGAAGTGATCCTTCATGATGCCAAATTATTTGGCGTGGCAGCCTCATAGACCACACTACCAAAAATGCCCGGTTACTAAATAGTTCCAAAGTTGGAAGTTGGAAAGAAACGTGCATTCAACTTACCCTCAAAAGGTTGTTAAACAGTATTATCGCTCAAGTTGGAATAATGTATCTATCACCGAGTAAATAACAAATTCAAAGACTTGAATTTATAGACTTTATATCATGCACAATCAATTCTTTATCTCCAGTCGCAGCAATTGACTTTATAACATTCTGTAGCTCTTCGATCTCTTCCGTCGTCATGCCAAGTCGTAAACAACCTCTTAAATGCCAACGTGTCGCGTCTGGTAGATTTTGACAAGCAATTGCTGGTAATATAACGAGTTCAGATTCTTGTATATTCAGAATTGAATGATCAGCTAGGAAAAGTCCATATGAGATGTTGACAGATATCCAGGCTATGCTATATCATCAATATAAGATCATTCTCATGTATGATCAATGTGGAACTTACGAATGTCCCTATGAGATCCGAAACTTTGCCAGATCTTTTCATTCTCATCCTGAAAGATTGTCTCCAAGACTTTTAATCCTCTTTCACGATTTGCTTGGTTTGGTTGCCAGCCTTGTCTTCGATAGATAAACAATACGATTGGCATACTCAGAGGTGAATGACGTACCGTGAGAAAGTATCATCTTGATCTTCTGATCTTTCTGCATGCGCAAGTGATTGCAACGCCTGCATGACAACAGGAATTCCATTCAATATAATACACTTGATCAAAGCTTCTCTAATCCGTCGAACTAGTGCTCTTCTAGATCCTGATGATTGATATTCATTCTTGGCAGTCAAATATGAATACAATCTTCCTATTTGAGTCTGCTGTCCACTCGCTACCAACGATGCAGCCTTTTTATAATAATGTCAAGATTCATTCGGCGATAATTTGAAAACTACATACTGTTGTTAGATACCAACCATTTCTACACCATCTCGTAGGAAATTTCCGTTCCACTTCGGCGAAAAGTATTTCATAACCCGAGTTTAAAGTCGTTGAGGTTATAAAGCGAGCACTCTTCAAGTTTATATGCAAGTTGGGTCCTGAATGAAACAAACGGCTTGGGCGAGAGTTTATTGTACGGCGCAAGCATGGATGGATGACCATTTGAGCCGAACGCTATTACGACGACAGAAGGTTATAAATAGATCCCACCGTGGAAGCTACTGTAAGAAGTTTCAGCAAATCTGATTCTTATGAGCCGAACGGTGTTATTACAACAGAAGGTTATAAAATAAATCTCGCCGTGGAAGCTACTGTAAGAAGTTTCAGCAACTCTGAATTTTATGCAGGAGAGTTTCAGGTCATTTTGTCATTTTATTTTCAAAAAAATGCTTGAAATTTGGATGTCGTCACAGCCTCAAACAAGGATGTGACAAAGCTTGTTTCGATTAAAGATTCCTGGATAAAAGCTTTAAAAATCTGTTCACACAATTGTTTTCATGATCATATCAAACATTGGTACGGCCTCCTTTAGAATCAAAGAAACTTCGATAGATCGTGTTTCACGTAAGAAAACTCAAGCTAAACATTTTTTTTTGCCTGTCTCTATGCAGATTATTGTAAAATGACACGATCCCAATTTTCAGTTATTTATCATTACACTTCCCCTTTTTTTCTTCCATTTCCCTTCTCATCTTTCTTTTTGTTGTTGACTGTGTCCATTCCTTTGACATCACCAATACATTCATTAAACACCCACACTCATTTTATCAGTCATGATGCAATACATTCTCTTCGCCTTATTCGCAACACTCGTTCAAGGATCAGTCATCAAAAGAGGACAAAATGCATTGACAGCAAGAGATGAAGTTACGATTACAGAAATTGAAGTTGTAACCGCTGTTCAAACTTTGGCACCAGCATATACATTTGGAAGGAATTTAGTTGTTGCACTCTTGGAAGGAGGATCAAAACCAAAACAATTTAATACCATCATTCAATCTAACAGACGCATCTTTACTCGTACAAACCCACCATCATCGTCGATTATATTAGTCCAGACATCAGCGCCTGTTCAAGTTCCAACACCAGTAGTAGTCATTCCACAAACCACTGTAGTTGTGGCGCCTGTACAAGACGAGACACCACAAAATATGATTCAACAAGCACAGCCAGTCAATCATCTTGTATCAAATCCTTCTCCACAATCACTATCGGCGCCATCATCATCTCCTTCATCTTCTTCTAGTTCTTCATCATCATCATCATCATCATCATCAAATGGATGTCCTTTAGACACGTCTGGTAATTATTTATCACCAGGAGTCAATGGTAATCCAGCCAAATCAATGGTTGATAGTATAAACATGATTAGAAAATGGTATAATCCTAATGCAAACTGTCTTTCATGGTCGCCTTCATTAGCAAGCAGTTCATCCACTTGCGCAGCAGCAGGAAGTGAACAATACCTGAGGGTTCCTAGTAGTATTGTTTCTGCGCCAGCTTATACTGGTGGATGGTACAATGGAAATCTCGCAACGTCAATCTTTGAGCAAGATATGATATGGATGCTTTGTCAAAGTCCAAACGATCCTCAATTAAAAGGAACATGCGGTTCAAAAACTGGCGAGGCGGGCTGTGATCCTTCAAAATCGGCCTGTACTGGACATCATGACGCAATTGTTGATCAAAAGAATGAAAACAACTTTTTCGGCGCCGCATGGAGCGATTCCTCAGGCTGGTTATCATGTTCTTTCAGTGGACAGTACGCCGCATCGAAGTAAACACTTCGAATATCTTCTTTATTCTTAGTTCTATTCTTGGCAGCTTGATGTTGCTTTATTGGTTTTTTATTCTTGAATAGAACAATAAATTTTACACTTCTTTTACCCGTTCATGAAATAGTCCCGTTTCCTCCATCGTTTTTCGTGCTATAGTTAGGTTACTTAGTAGCTTTCCTTTGTTGATATCATTTCGTTGTCGGAACCGGAAATCAGAAAAAAAAAACGATATTAAGGTTGGATGACGAACGACTAACGGAGAAATTGTGGAGAACCGGGATCGTCCGATCCCGCAGATCGCTCCGTTTCTCTAGAATGTTATTTTGTTTTTACTTTGTGTGCCAAGACGCGTCATCAGGTCGTCAGCTGTTTATACCCCGCACGAACTTATTAATGATTACCGTTCAGCTCAAACCGTGATGGTTGTTTCCCAAAATAGAAGCAAGGCTGCTAAAACACCCAAACTCTGTCCAAAGACGTCTTTTTATCAATCATGTTTTTCATCTGTTTCGGCCAGACAAGTTCCGTTTCTTTTTCGCCGTTTTTATTCATTCTTCCCCTCGCCTCTGGTAGGTCGAGGAGAATACTTTGTTTTTCCACTACTTGAAAGAAAAAGAAGAAGAGGAGATGACGTTTTGATAATGTTGTCTTTGGCAATCTTTCTTTGAATCATCATTTTATATATCTTGACAATATTCATGATGATGGTCATGGCTAGATTTCTAGCATTCTTTTGTAAATCTACCATTTGTCTAGAGATAGCATTCAAGACTGATAAACAACATAGACTTTATTACATATTCATTTGCCCAAGTTCAATTTTCAACAAGTAATTCTCCTGGATTGTTATTAGCCACTTTGGCAAATGGATCAAATACGGATCTGTTATTACAGATCACATCTCCAGTATCTGCAGGATATGGAAGTGTTGCGATAGGTGGACAGATGCGCGGGGCATTATATTTTATAATTTATCCAAATGCAGCAGGAGACGGTAATATCATTAATAATATATCTCTGATGACTATAAAAACTAATACATGTTATATAGGAGTAACAGTCAGTGTCCGAACTGCTTCAACAGCGGTTCAGCCATTAGCCATTCAAAATGCACCTTATCAAGTATTCGATAATTCAATCAATAATGGAATAATGACGGCAAACATACGTTATTACGGAACAACATGGGTAAAAGGAGGTTCAGTGGATGTGACATCGACAAAAGAATCTTGGATATGGGCGTTAGGGCCTGGAACATCAATCAATAGCGATGATGTCAATGAAGATTTACAATTACATTCTAAATATGGGAATTTTGTCTTGGACATGAGTGCTGCTAAAATGGAAGCTCCTGCTGCACCGGTAAATACACCCACATCATCTGCAAATGAACCCGAACAGACTTCGGCTACAGAAGACGGATCGAATGACGGGGCTAGTACTATCTCGGATGAGGTAGCTAGTCCAACTGCAACTGCAACTTCGCCACAAAATACGGCTGCCTCAACGAACAATCCAACTAATAATCCATTCCCTTTGACAACAGCAAAACCAGAAAGTATAAGTAACGGGCAAATTGCTTCGTCAACAAAAGAATCGTATCAAGGATTATTAGTGGCGCATGCTATCTTGTTATCTATTGTATTTATATTTTTATTACCAATCGGAGTTGTCGTACTTCGTCTCGAAATATTGACACCGATGCAACATGGTTATTTACAAACGGCAGGATTACTTCTTGCCATTATAGGATTTGGTATCGCATGTGTTTATTCAACAAAAGGTTACGGTAATATATTCGATAAAAACCATCAAATTATCGGTATATTGTTAATCATTTTATTTCTTGTACAACCAGTTATTGGATTCGTTCGTCATCGACAGTTCTTACAAGAGAAAGACAACATGGTTAGAAAAGTAACGTATAACCCTACAGTAGTAGGCAATCCGACTGTCATAAATGTGTTGAAAGCCATTTACGAGAAACATGTCGCAAAGCCCATCTTATCAATCTGTCACATATGGTTGGGAAGATTAATTATCGTTCTTGGCAGCGTGAATGCCATTCTTGGTTTTCAACTGGCTGGTAATAACAAAGGAGCACTCGCTATCGGTCTTGCAGCTAGTTTATGGATATTATTAATCTATTTTGTTGTCGCTCGTAAAACATGGAATGAATTAAATGTAGACAACTCCAACAGAAGCCCTTTATCACGATCGATATCTGCACCAATCCCCCAAGGTAAATCATATCACTATCAAATGGGAGGCGTTACCGTTTTAGGTGGACTTCAAAACATGGCTCCAACAAAGACACCATATGAAAACGGAAAAACGCCGATCAACAGGCGCCCGTCGGAGATGAAAGAGACTGGAAATATATATAACCCGTATGTAGACACTTCCGAAGAAAAGTCACCGATAAAGACCCCTTTTACACATATCGGTTGGCCTAAATCGTCTGTCGATGACAAAGTGATTGGAGGAGGAAGGAAAGATAATTTTACGGAATTAGAAATGGCTAGAAAGGCTTCAATGACTAATAAACCTTTACCACCACAACCTGTAAGGAAATAAAAATGTATTCTCAAAGTCGGGGTCGAATATTCACACATCTTATTTGTATTGTACACTAAATGATTTTGTCATATACCCAATGTTAAATTGATCAGGAATTTTATAGTTATATTTTACAATCATATATTTTACATTTCGATGTCTATACACCCAGTACTTTATCGATGTCTGACAAGAGACACCATTGTAAGCTTTGTTTTCTGTCTGCATTAGCTGATGACAGAACAATATGTAGAATGACTGTTGTCCTGAACATCTATCATGCCTCTGTGCTCGAATGGAGATCTGGTGGAATTTAGGATAGACTTGTTATAGTTCGTAACGGACGGGGGTTCATTTCGTATCTTGTTGATTACTTTCGAACGAGTCATACAAGATGATAATTTGATCATGTGTCGACGCCAATAAACTACTAGTCTTGTGCAAAGACGCCTCATAAAGTCTTCCTCTTTGCTAGTACAACCCAGACTTGTAACTTTATCGAGTTTGAATAGTCAATTGAGGGCGGGGAGGTTGCGATTCTGCATATCGATTTCGCATGAGCTGGACTTTAACCTGACTTGTAGGCTTTGTTATAGGCAGTGGACCCTGGTGCCCATGATGATGCCTAGTAAGATCAACATCCCACCTCTCTTTATGAATACGAAAAACGTAAATGTCTGCCCGATGAAACGAACACTTTGCCCATCCTACAATGTGCCATCTTCTCTCCTTGTATTTATTGGCGAGGATCCAACAATAATCCTTGCTCACCCGAAATAACGCCGTCTGTACGTCACGATGTTTGGCCTCTACCCAATATCTTTCGTAATCGTCCATAAGATGTGCTTCTACTACTTGGGAGTTCATTTCATTATGACCGGATCCCCGGCGACGACTTGACGAATGTCGATTCGGCGAAGGGGTGTGAGGAGCAGTAATTCTCCGCTCAGTTTGTGCATCTGGATGAAGACGAGGAGTCAACAGCTCCGGACTTTGAAACGTTTTGTCGTGACTGTCTCCAAAGGCCAATGTCTGACCAAAATTATCATGAGATCTACCTCGTGAGCTGCCGCGTGAATTTGGAGATCGATTGTGCCCTTTCGGGGAATTACGTGGACTACCATCCCCGGTACCGAAATGCTCAATGTCTTGTGGTTGTGGCGCGCGATATTTACGCAATGGATTCCCCGCCCTGAGACTCTCAAAAACATGTTGCTCAAGTTCAGCATATCTTACAAGCTTCTTCGGACCAGTTGTAATTATGCAAGGAAGAGCTGTGCCCAATGCCCTACAATGTTGCGAAAACACGTTGAACTGGGCAACCGGTAGATTAGCCTGACAGTAGGCACAATCGACAGTTGTCAATCCTACAAAAGACTCCAACGATACCGGATCCGACGAGAACAATTCAGCCCAATCAGGAGCGCAGGCAGTTTCACTTTTAGCGTACTCCTTAGAGGAAAACTCTCCATACGATCTCAGACATGGTTTCGAGACTACTCCCCAGCTGAGTAGTTTGTCAACGACCATGGCACAACTTTTCTTTAAGTCGAAAAGATTGTTCATACGTAGACCCATCAATGAGCCCAATGCCTTGATCATGTTCGCAGAATCTCGTGCCGTCCGTGATTCTTCCCGACTTGTCTTGATGAGTATGTATATATTCAAGCGCAGATCACGTCCGGGATATTCCATCCCCATGGTTGATCTGTGAACAAGTACCATGCGATTGCGAAAATTAGACATAGCCTTGTTAAAATCCTCCTCTTTCTCAAGCTTCTTGTGCTCAGTTTCTCCTTTGTGTCCCGTCGGACTTTGCGTCCTTTGTGGCGTGGGTACAAGTTCCCCTAACAAAGCTCTATGGTCCGATTTTGTCCCCTTCTTCACTTCTGCCGCAATATTTCCTGCATTTTGCTCCTTCCCGGTATGTAGGTTTAATGCCTCAAACAGTTGTTGCAGTACAAAGAAATTACCCGCTAGATCAAATTGGCTACGCATCATGGGTATAAAGGCCTTCTTCTTTTCGGGATCATCATAACGATATACATAAACGATACGTCTAGACTGCAGCATCTCGGCAGCCGTCCAAATTCTGGCAAAGTAAGAGTATATCTTTGGAATTTTGTATGAATCACCTTTGAATACTTTGATGATTATAGCCTTTTTCTGCTCGATGCTAAGATGTCTACACCTATCTGAATATCTATCTCTTTTAGGATGCTCATGTCCCAAATATGGGTGTTCTTCAACTAGAGACTCAAATTCAGCGTCAACAGCTGCTCGCGCATCGTCCGCCAACTTGATTGTATCTTCCAAAGCTTTCGCGTCGAACGGGTCTAGAACGACGGCGATCAGCTCGGCGATCAAATATGGCAGTATTATCCAGCCGTGGTCAAAGGAGTCGGATCTGGACGATCTTGTTTCGCTCCAAACTCGAATAATCGATTCATCCAGTTCAATCCGAGTATCTTTGTCATGGATTGCCTCATTGCGCGAACAACCGTCTGCGTGTTGTCCTACATGCTCATTTCTCAGTCCATGTTTAGGAGCAACGTGTTCAATTTGTTCCGGTTTAAACGTTTTCATCAAATAAAAAAAATCGACCCAACGCGAATAATTTCTAAGCTTGTATGGTTCTGCATCATGCTTGACCGTAACATATCTTAGCCTAGCCACAGACTCCGGCTTCACGTCTAGTTTTTGTTGCTTTTTCTCTGCTTCCTCCTCTGCTTCCTCCTCTGCTTCCTCCTCTGCTTCCTCCTCTGCTTCCTCCTCTGCTTCCTCCTCTGCTTCCTCCTCTTTTTGACGTTGCACAATCTTTTCTTCTGCATCGCGCTTGGCCTCCATCTCTTCCGCGTTGTCTTCCGCCACCTTTTTCTTCTCCCTATCGTTCTGCTCTGCCTCTTCTTCAGCATTCACACGCAACTTTTGTTCATAAACTTCCAAGTCTTGGATAGTTTGGGCATTTGTGCTACTTCGACTCCTTGAATCTGGACGTGACACCCTCGCTTGGTCCGTGCTGAGTCCAGTTTTACTTTTCCCAGGCTTATCCTTGTGCAGTCTCCCAGGCTTATCCTTGTGCAGTCTCCAATTTCCCATTAGTTTCCGGTCACAAATCTCACGCTGCTTTTTTGCCGCTTCCTCTTCTCTTGTCTCTCTGGACATTTCTAATGTTCCTTGGTGATTTCCACCAATCCTTTTCGTTCGTCGACCAAGAATGTCCTCCAGGAAAGCTGGTTCTGGCGGTCTCCCAGTTTCGGGATTTACTGGCTCTTTCGAGGTCTTTTCATCATATGCAAAGGAAACTGCTATATAATATGGCAAGGTTTTCACATTCGTCTCCATCACTTTTGTGCCGTCCAAACGTGTCTCTACATATTATGGCAATTTGACGAGATCTTCTGGCTGTTCTGATGGCTGAGTTAGAGATCTAGGAAGACCTGTTCCTGGCTCTCCATCTCCTCCTTCTTCCTTTCTTATGTTACTTGAATGCTGTTCATTGTCATGGGCATTCAATGGAAAGTGGGGTTCTGCCGCATTCGATGCAAACTGAGGATCTACACCAAGCCCCGCCGGGAAACTTTTACTTGATCTTAGCTGCTGCTCAATCACTTTCTCTCGCCAATCCTTGTAACGAGCCTCGAGATCGGTGAACGCAGCCCGTTTGAGTTCAAGTTTTTGAGCAATAGCATCGCTAATGGTGCCGTGCTGGGGAGACATGTAAGAAATTTAATTGTCGATATTAGTGAAAAAGGGCTTGACCAATAATCTGGAAAGTATTACAAAGGTTGAAAGAAATGTGAAGATGCATGATCGAACTATATACCCGGCTCAGATCACATTGGTTTAATCTTTGTGTGATCTGACAAGGGGCGGAGTCAGGGTCAGTAGTCTGTCTAAAAATAAATGTCAAAAGTGGGGTTTTATTGAGGCGTACTCAATGATACCACTGCTTGAAACATGATTGGTTCCCTCGTGTGAAATTAAAAATAGAAATTACAAGAATGTGACACGAAAACCCGAAATGATCTGCAAACATTCGGTTATTTTGACAAGGGTAAGACGGAAGTTCTTGTCCTCCCCTGTCGTGAGCGGAAGATGAGTTGTGACTAGATTTAGATGTTGAAGAGGTCTTCTTGACAAGTAATGTCAAGTGGATGATAGGGAGATGGATCAATGCACGACATGGAGTTTGTACTTAGTCTCATATTTATTGTTACAGCGCTTAATTTTGCGTTTCAACAATTCAAATGAAAATATACTAGCAGTCACCTGTTCATCTACAGGTCTGTGATCAGTACTCATGTTGAAGCATGGGTACAATGCGGTGTTGTGGATCCAGGGACAAATCAAAAGGATGTGCCGGGATAAATGTGATTGGGCTAGTGTTTCAAACAGTGGAATCACCGGCTTTTGATTATTTATAAATCTACCAACATTTTGCAATTTGTTGGTTCAACAACTCCCAACACAAAATGGATGTGACAGAATATGCCGTAATATGCCGCGCCGATGTAATGGACATATATGGCGTAATTAAAGTTGTTGGTGTGGCATGGTCGAGCGGGAGTACTGATTACTGTGTCATGATTGTGCTGACAATGTTGAAGTACAGTAAGCAAAGCTGCCAAGACATTTCTACGGTCAAATTCATTCATCGCTCTTTGTATTTATTTTGAAGAATGTTGTCAATAATCAAAATAATCTTAAAATGAAAACAACAAATAATTTATCCCAATAATGAATTAGATGATGAAGTGGCAACTTCGACTTTTTGCAGTTGTACTGGCTATATTCATCATCGATTTGTTATGGGAAGCACAAGAACATTATGTCTATGAAAAATCAATCGACTCGTTACACCTCACGTTTGCAGATTTCAAAGATGTCGGGGGATTACCCTATGAAAAAGCTTTAAAAACAGCTGGAAAAGAAACATTTGCTTATGATTTTCCCGAAACGTCATTACAAGATACATCACCACATATAATACCTCGAATAATACATTTTATATGGTTCAAAGATCTGTATGGATCAACGAGTGGATCGGCGACAACGTCCATCCCGAAACTCGGATCAGAAGCTCCAAAAATCTGTCGCGAAAACAATCCAAATTTCAAAGTCGAATTATGGAATGCCACAGCGTCGAAAGAATTACTTGAAAGACATTATGCATGGTTTATACCGACCTACGAATCATATCCACATCCGATACAAAGAGTAGATGCGATTAAATATTTTATTTTATGGCATTATGGAGGAATTTATATGGATTTGGATGTAGCATGTCGCAAATCACTAGAACCATTAATACACAACCCGGCATGGTTCCCGAGAGCATCACCGATGGGAGTAAATAATGATATAATGGCTTCGAGAGCGGGACATCCTTTGTTATGGAAAATGGTTGATAATTTAAAAAGAAGAAACAAGAATTTAATTTCACCTTGGTTGACAATCTTTTGGACGACTGGTCCTAAATTTACGAGTGATATGTTGGAGTATTATCTACATGATCACGGTGTCTATGGAAGGAATAATTATGAACCAAAAAAAGAAGGAGAAGGAAATGATCAAAATAAAAAAGAACGAGAAAGAAAGGATAAAGATCCAAATGCTGTTTATGTATTACCAAGAGAGTTTTATTCGGAAGAATACACCTTCTTTGGTCATTCTACTGGTGGAACATGGCATGGAAATGATGTTGCTGTAGTATTATGGTTTGCAAACAGACCTTATTTGTTATGGTCCGGATTGACGGTGTTTATTATTCTTGGAATATTATTAATGATACGTAAAAGAAGGACCAAAATAATACGATTAGTACCGAATAAAATAAATGTAATATAAACGACAATCTATGCAAATAATTCATCATGACAGTAATGTAAACAATTCATATCCCTAGTATCCCTATTGATTGATAACCCTGCATTACCGATATTTTCAATGGTAAATCCCAACTTTGTCAACACATTTACGTCGGTAACATTTCTACCATCGAGTACATATGGAGGTCTACGCATAACCTGGCCGATCCTAGTCCAATCGACTCTTTTACCTTTGTAAGTATCATCGGAAGAATTACCAGGAATGTTTAATCGCAATGCTTTGTGTATTAATCCATTCGTTGATGATCCTGAAGCTGACCTTTCAGTTCTAGACGAATCATCTGGGGTAGGTGAGGCAACAGCACTATCAATTCTGGCGGTTCTATATTCTGGTTTATTGTTTCCATTTGTATTGATTGGCGTCGACTTGAATTCATCCCAATCTGTCAATATGACAATAGCAGAAGCATTTGTCGCAGCTTCTTCTGCTGTAGAACACAACATGACATGGGACTTAATCTTTTGTTCTTCCACTTGAACGTATTTCAATTCCATATGCACCGTCTGTTCCGTTACCTTTGGATCGTATATCCTAACTTGGGCTCCTTCTGAAATGAGATGCTTGACGGTATCAATAGCAGCTGATTCTCTTGCATCAGAAGTGTCTTTTTTATAAGCAAATCCAAACACAGCGATAGTCTTGTGAGTCAGAGTGTTATTCAATTTATGAAGTAATTTATGTGTCAATCGGTTCTTTTGCCATTCATTAATTTCAATGACACCTCTCCAGTAATTTGCTACATGTGGTAGATGTAACGTTTCAGCCAGATAACATAAATTAAGTATATCTTTCTTGAAACAAGATCCACCGAAACCGACCGAAGATTTTAACATTTTTGATCCAATACGTGTATCTTGACCAACAACCATTGCAACTTGATCGACACTAGCTCCTGTAGCTTCACATATAGCAGATAAAGAATTGATACTACTGATACGCTGAGCGAGAAATGCGTTTGATGCTAATTTGGCCAATTCAGAAGAAAATACATCGGTATGAACGATTTTACCTCTAGGTACCCAAGAATAAAGATCTGCAAGCCGTTGAGCAGCATTTGATCCAGCAAGTGTTGGCATTGATCCAATCAAGACTCTATCAGGATGTAACAAGTCATTAACTGCAGTACCTTCGGCCAAGAATTCCGGGTTTGATAAAACTTCAAATTTGACGCCTGATTTCCCAGTTGATTCTAATATAGTTCTCAATGCTTCTGCCGTCCTCACTGGTACAGTACTCTTTTCAACAACAATCTTGTCAGTAGTAGAAGATTGTGCGATATCCAAACATGCTAATTCTAGATATGTGACATCTGCTGCCGCTCCAGCGCCTTGTCCGACCATTTTCGTAGGAGTATTTACGCATAGAAATACAATATCTGATTCTGCAATTGCTTTTTTACTTTCTGTTGTAAAGTGAAGATTTCGAGTGGAATTTGGTAAGCCATTTGGACCAGAAGTTGTTTGGAATATTATTTCGGCAAGACCAGGTTCGTGCAGTGGTAGAGAATCTGATTTCCATGCTTCAATTCGTGTAGCATTAAGATCCGCGACTGTGACTTGAACGTTTGGATTGTTGTAAGCAATGACTGCTCCAGTTGGAGCTCCCTTTCAATATTATCAATACTTGAAAGTATAATTCATGGTTTATTATGACATACCACAAAACCTGCTCCGATACAGCATATCTTTAATTGTTCGCTACCAATAGTTTGACGTGGTGATTGTGATGGAGTCATATTGTGTGATGATTGGTGGTAATAATGGAAATGAATGAGCGTGATAAGAATTGCACTTACATTTCTGATAACAGGATTCAGGGACTTTTATCAGTCAGGTACAATCGATTGTTTACTCCATCTTGAATAAACGTTCATCCGATAGGGCCAATAACGACTTGGAAAGCTTATTACCTTTAGTAAGGAGACTTGGTAAGATTTTCTTTTGAACGGTTAAAGATCACATAATCGATAATAAGACTGACGAACAGTAGAGAAAGGTTAAAGGGTAAAACAAAGAAGCGACTAGACATGAGAATGAAATTTACACGTTTGATAGGGGACATTATATTCTGGGACAGTAGACAAAGAGATTGTTGTTATGGACGGTTATGGATGTAAATGAATTTATGCAAGACCAGTGTAAGCGTGAGTCTTGGCAAAAATACTTTGTCATCTCATCATATCTTTTTGATCAAAGACACTCGATAGTAATCAACAACCTTCTGTATGTACAGCATTCAGTTTTTTTTGTTTTCTATTCTGACTGCTGTTGATGCCACGTGAAAGTATATACCGCATGTGGTATATCTGTTATTTGAGACTACAAATACAGAAAGATATGCAATAAAATCTTCGCCGTTCTCGGGGGGGGGAGAAAGCTCCTGAAACGGTTCTTCAAAAGCTTCATGTATCTTTTAATAATTTATGATCATCAATCATGAGTGAATGTTCAAGCTTTACGGGCCGAACTACAAGACCTCGGGTTTGGCTTGTTTATAACGCAACGGTCAACATCTTCCGACCTGACGAACTAATTTGATGATGATGATGATAATAATATATACTGTAACAGTAAACGGATCAGAGCCAAGTCTATAATATTACCTGATATAATTCCCGTCATTGGCTCAAACGTGCTAATTCTTTATTCTCTCCCTTGTCATTCCTTAATATTCTGTCTTTTAATCTGCTTTTCATGCCAATTACATATCTTCACTCCATCATTTAATAAAACATAATGGCTACAAGCCCGACAATGACTGAAAAGTCACTAGATGGAGAAGCTCTGGAAAGTCAGCAATTGCTCAGCGAGCATTACCAAGTCGATGATAGAAACGAAAAAGATGCCGTCACAATCTCAGATCCGAGAACAGAATATGAACATGGTATCCCTGCAAGGTTGAAAATGTTGTTTCTAGGTGGCTATATGCTTTTGAACATGACTATGACCTTGTATAATAAAGCATTGATGCAAGAGGTGTGTTTGATGTCCATCATTCATCTATCTTTACATTTCAAATCTGACTGAGGACAGATACCATGTCCTTGGTTGTTGACTACCTTGCATGCTGCATTTACCGCCGTTGGGTGTAGTGCTTTCTTCCTTACTGGTCGAGTACGATTCACAGCTTTATCAACGAGTGATGGCTTTAAATTACTTGGCTTTTCAATCTTGTTTACTGTCAACATAGCTATATCAAATGTATCATTGTAAGTGTCATCATGTTTATCGTCATTATGAGTTTATGATTGATGATGAATAGACATATGGTTTCTATACCACTACATCAAACAATTCGATGTTGTACACCATTATTCACGGTTCTTATCTATCGAATCGTGTATGGACGGCAATACTCGACAGAAACGCATCTATCACTTGTTCCTGTCGTTGCTGGAGCTGCTTTGACCGCATATGGAGATTTATCATATACCAAACTCGGATTATTTCTTACCATTTTCGGTGTGATACTTGCAGCAGTAAAGACTATTGCAACAAACAGGGTAATGACAGGAACTCTAAAACTACCTGCCATTGAAGTATTAGCACGCATGTCATCACTTGCGGCTTTACAATCTTTAACAATGGCTTTGATATCTGGAGAAGATAGAATCTTGTGGAAGAGCTTGGCATCTACCCAAAACACACGACATTTGACCTTGATGATTGTAGGAAATGGTCTCGTCGCGTTATTCTTGAACTTGGCATCATTCCAAACGAATAAACTTGCAGGTGCATTGGCTTTGACGGTTTGTGCTAATATCAAACAAACATTGACGATAATATTTGGTGCCGTCATGTTTAATGTTCATATTGGATTGATTAATGGTGTGGGTATGACTACCGCTACTGTAGGAGCTGCTCTATTCAGTTGGAGCGAATTAAAAGCAAAACAGATAAAGTAGATAGTATTCTGCGTATCTATGAATTATGTTTACTCTCCGATATCGGGCTACGTAGTGAAAACAATACTTTTGATCAATAACGATGATGAACTCCAAACTTTATAAAATGCTGCCATCATGTCGACAGCATGCTCTTCGGTCATTCAAACCTACAGCTCTGTATTCCATATCGTCTCTACGGTTATATAGTCAACAAGCCTCCCTGTCAATTACAAAAGATATTCCTAATGATATAGGGTTTGCATTCGAGTGTGTAAGCCTACATTCCGACTAATATTCCCTATTTGCAAGCTAATTATGGGCTGAAGTATAGATGGAGTTCTCCTCCGCTCTTCTACCCCAATTGGGAATTCTCCAAGAACTTTGGACAGATTATACAAACATAACATCCCTTTTGTGTTGTTGACGAATGGAGGCGGCAAATCTGAGATACAACGAGTTTGTAATCTGCGAAAATACCTGGGAGAAGACCGTCTAGATCCTTCTCAACTTGTACAAAGCCATACGCCATTCCAAGAATTGAAACATTCGTTTGATGAAACAATATTAGTGGTCGGTGGAGAAAGAGATGAATGTAGAGAAGTAGCGCGTGGGTAAGTTTCAACTTTATCGCTAACATGAATGCAGAACTAATTATATATTGATTATAGCTACGGTTTTAACAATGTAATAATACCAGCCGATATACTTTCCTCTCGAGCTGATATATGGCCCTTCTCAAGCTCATTTGGAGAATATTACACGTCCTTCCCATCTACGACCAAAAAACAAGCACTCGACCTCTCGAAGTTAAAAGTTTCTGCAATTCTCGTCTTTAATGATCCTCGAGATTGGGCTTTGGATACACAAGTGATTATTGATCTATTAGTTTCTTCTCAAGGTCGATATGGAACCATTTCTTCGAAAAACGGTGATAAATCATTACAAAACAACGGATGGCAGAAAGATGGTCAACCCAAGATATATTTCTCGAATGATGATTTGTGGTGGGCGAACAGTAATCCCCTTCCGCGATTAGGTCAAGGGGCGTTCAGAATGGCATTAGAAGGGATATGGAAAGGTGTTACAAGAGGACAGGCAGAGTTGGAAAGAGAAGTGATTGGAAAGCCTTTTAGATTGACTTATGCATTTGCAGAAAAGAGGTTGGAGGAGGTCAGACAACGAATACAACAGGGAGATAAAGGAGGGAATTTGGGGAAAGGATTGAGAAAAGTGTATATGATTGGAGATAACCCCGATTCGGACATCAGAGGTGCAAATGATTATAGAAGCGAGCAAGGGAGAGAGTGGACATCTATATTGGTCAAGACGGGAGTGTATAGAGGTGGGACACCGGTCGTAGAACCAAAGGTGATTGTGGAGGATGTTGAGGCCGGAGTGGAATGGGCTTTGAGGGATGCATGTCATTGAGTAGCATTATATTGTGATGTCAGAATTGATGCGTTCAATCTCAGATTGCTTCAAAGCAGCGAGTGATCAAACACTTTGTACCTCGTCAGACCATTTCAACACTTGGCTCCACCAAGGAAATTTACACGGTGCTACAAGGTCCAGAAATACATTTTCACACAGAATATCAACATTATGAGTCGAGTTCTCGTTCACTAGCTTAAAGAATAACAAGCCTTGAGCGGCACACGAGGAGTCCTTCTAGCTTTCACTTAACTATGTGTAAAGTATGAAGGCCGCTAGAATTGTGGTTATGATATGATCTTGTCCTTCCGCCTTGCTAAGATTCTCAGATCCGCTAATTGTCGTACTGGTTCTCATGAAGTGCTGATGGTCTGTGCTAATTGATCGTCAAAACCCATGTATGAAACAAAGAGTGTTGTGGGTATTGTAGAGTTGGCAGGCTGTCTAGCCGGCATGTAATCCTACAACGCGAGGAAGTCGGAATTCCTGTGAAACCCTCTGAGAGCTCGTCCATTTTGGGAATCAGAAAACTATGCAAGTTCGTAGTTTTAGCTCAGCAAATGTGATGGCAGGATTCCTTCCTCTCATATGCAGCCAACATGTCGAAGGCATTGTGGTGTGAAGGGGGGTGAATAATCCTCACGGATTCGAACGGATCCATAATCCGGGGCTTTTTTTCCTGGTGGTTGCAAAATCCTGCCATCCCGCCCTCGGCAATTCCTCGTGCATACATCACCCCATGTTTGAGTGTTGACGACGATAGCTGGCTATGCTTTGGAAATACGATAGAGATGGCGCATGAGAAGACAGACAAACGTGCATACGCGATACCTGGTAAGTATGGTCACAATGGTGCAGTTTATAATCCAAATATCCGGATTGTTGATTGCCATGATGTCACCAAATCCTTCGCCTGACAAGCACAAAAATTCGGTGACCACCCATCATGAGATCCTCATAAAGGGACGATCCCCTTCTGTCCAGCCGGAAGGATCATTTGCAAACTCTTTTATTCTTACAAAAGCAATTACTCTGCGCTTATATCAAGCCAATCATGTCACCACTTGGAGAATTCGGACGAGTTTTGTGTTACGTACATCATAATCTTACAAATCCGACTGCTGGATGTGATTCAGCTCACGAGGTACGTTGAATGTCTCAACTGGTGAGATTACGCCTGGAACGCATGGGTCTAAGCCTGCGCATTTCGCTACTACTTATTTACCTTTTCTAAAACCTCTACTGAGACCTCGAAGTGTCGGAGCAAGGGATCGCGGTCGACAATTCATTGACAAGGCAATCACGCCGTGTGCTCATCATCCAGTTTCGCAGTCAAAGGGTTACCAACGGAAGTTACACCACAAGAATCTTGATGAAGAAGCGGATGAAGGGCGAGACGAGAACCCTGAGGGCGACGAGTGTCACGCACCCCATGTTGATCACCAGCCTTCACAGCTTATGTATCTCGCGAATAAGTTCTTGTCAGATCAAGACTTAGGGTTTGAAGAAGGTGACAAAAGTAGCAGACACCCTTTTAAGGAAAAACCAAATGATCACGATCAGGAAAAACACGGTGGGGGAACCCCGAAACATGACACCAGTAAGACCATCCATAACGGGGAACATCCGCGGGGTGGGGATAAACCTGCTGACCCTGATAGATAGACACAATAAAAGATTTACACGCACCTGAAAATCAAGACGGAAACATTCCGGGTAAAGATGCACATTGTAGACCTGTTCCTTGTCTGACACTGACCTCCAGCTGTTTTTGTTATTTGTAGTTCGCGCTTGTTTGTTGTTTCGTCCATTGCTCTAGTCCCCTACATCTCAATCATATTTAAATATTAAGCATGATCATCAGAATTATAGTATCTATCCACGCTTCTTCCAGTTGTGTTCACCATTGTTCCGATGATGTAACGACATTGTCCGCTTGCCCGTCGACCAACTTCCTTACGATTATAGAAATAGTTGTCCGGTTTGCATTGTACTGGCTGACCTTGCAGAAAGTCGGACACTTGGCGAATACTCTTAAGAGTCAGAGAAGATGCGAAAGCTTGAAATGACAGCGCCGGAGGAATATCCTCCAATACATTTACAACTTTTGTGGAACTCGTGACGGGCGATGTGAGATTTTACCCGGACAGTCACGTATTTCCTCAGCAGACATAGAAGTTAGAAGCATATTCAGGCCACGAGTACCGTGATCATCCATTCAATTTGCGTAGATAATAAAATAACAGGATTTATTAATATTAGCAATTACGTACAATAAAATCCTATTGAAGCTCCATAGTGAAATGCGATTTTCTATCTCCTTTAGAAATACTGACAACAAACTGACAGATTGTTACACTCGGTTGTCTAGTAAGTTATGGTTTACGTATACGGCGTCGTATTGTCGACAAAGTCAACCGTCTGGGATGAATGACTCACTAGTCGCCAAACATAACAAGCAAGTGATGACGTCGATGCAAATAACACAAAACATTACATTCCTTCCTTCAAGCCAATTGAGAAAATGCCTCCGCAACTGACGTGAAAACGATGAGTTGGCATTACAGGAACAAAGGAGCAGGAATACTAGTCTCGGCACGGGTTCCTCCCGCAATTATCACTCAAATCCTACAGATTTGTCACGTGCTAGAATATCATCATCCTTTACCATTTTCTTGCTTTCTCAGGTCCTATCTGATCCCATTCGCAGAGTATTCCTATCATATCGCTTATAATAAAAGAGCAAGCGAAAGAGCCGCATGGAGCACGGCATCTTAGTTCCGGAGATGATACTCAAATGTCGAGCCAAAAAGCGGAAAGCGCCCGGACGATGGAGCAATTGATTCGTGGAGAAATGACCAGTATCCTTTGTTGAAAAACTTGGTTGTAAATATGACAACCAGCGTGTGAAGAGCTGATGATTTAGATACTCAATCATACATAGAATGTTCTATATAGCCATACACATATCATATCAATCATGTACTATATCGAAACTGCATCATCAATTGAAGCTGTCGTGAAAATAATAGTTGATTGTGAAAAGATTTGATACATTTTCCGCAAATCTGAACTTGACTTGCATACAAGAGATATAAATACAATGCTACTTTTCCTTAATAATAGGTGCACCTAACCATCTCATCATAGCCAATCCAACCAACAAGGTAGTCAAAGCACAAGCATGAGGTATACCATGATACGATAAATTATCCCACTTGACTATATTCTGTTGTTGATCGTCTAATTTTATCGTTTTTTCCATACTTGACATGTTAGACTTTTCTTCCTTTGTGATGTCCTCTTTTGATTCTTCTTTCGTATTTGTATCAATGTCAATAATATCGTCTACGTCATCGACATCTCCAATTTCGTGAGCCAGTACTTTTTGCAAAGCACGGGCTTGTTGTTTTGTAATTATACTATCTGTAGAAGATAAATGAGAGGATGAGAACGACACACCAGCCCTACGTAATAAAACATCAAGTGGCATTGGTATGGGCATCGCTCTTGAAGGACTAAGACCTGGTCTGAGAGTGTCGTTCTCTCGTTGTCTACCAGGAATTGCAGTGATGGGAGTAGCAATAATGTCATCGTTGTTTCCATCTTTATTAGATTGTATTTCTGTCTGTGATTCCGTCTTTGACCTCGAAGGAGAAGGAGATGGAGATGCCAAAATGGTTCTCCCTCTATCTCGTGATCTTCTGTTACCTTTACTATCCGGTCTATTGTCATTATTGTCTCTTCTTTGTCTATCATTATTCGGAGCATCATCTGTATCATCTATATGCGGGAATAATCTATCTTCATCAGTCAGGGTTCTTCTTCTCTCTTCCATCATATCTCCCATTGTTTGTCGAACTTGATCCCTTTCCATTTCGGCTGTTTCTGCTCTTTTACGATAAGCATCCACTTGCATTTTCAGATCAGACATGTTGTTTTGTAATCTTGTCAACTGGGAATTGACATTTTCCAACGATTCATCATCTTGATTATGATCATCATTACGGATTGTACAATCAGAAGAGAAAGATGATGATAGAGGTACTGATTGCTCTGTCTCGAAATGATCAATATTCGCTTCCGCATTGATTCTTGCAAGTCTTTCCTGTTTTAGTAAATGTTCTAGTGTCATGACACGATTATGAAGGGTGGTTAATGCGTCACTCTCAGCAGCTGAGTAGAAAACATAATCCTCACCAACATCATCAGGAAATTGAGGAGAAATTAGAGATGATTGAGGTCGAGCTGTTTCCATACGTGTCAAGATCGGATGCGGTGAAGTTATTGATTTAACGTTAGAAGCATCATCTTGAACTAATTGATCAGGGTGAATCAAAGGAATATCAAGATGGATTGGAGAAGAGGCAAGAATATCTGCTCCTTTATCTTTGTGATCATCGATGGACACATGTTCACCATTCATGATCTTGACTAGATTGTCTTTTGCTCTGACGAGATCTTCCGACTGTTGTTTAGCCAAAGTCAGTTCTCTCTTTATATGATGTATTAGCTTTTTTGTCATCTACATATCACTATATTATGACCTACATTCAATCTTTTTACAATATGTTCAGTAGAAATAGTTGGAACATATATTCTAGTCCATGGTTGATGATGTATACCATTCATATCTCTCATAGCAGATCCAGGTCCCATTACCGGTCCACCAGTCTTGAGAATTGGTAAAGCACCTTGACCTGGACCATTTCTTTTCATATTTTGATTCATAAAACCATTATTCATTTGTTGATCACCCTCAAACATTCCCATTCCATCAGAATTATATATACCTGCATGTTCCACTCTTGCAGCTACTTTATGATGTATAACAGTCTTTTGATCTTCACTGACAATATCAATTCCCAATTCTAAAGAATCCTGTTCTTTTAGTTCGTGCGGCGGTGATTCCTTGTTCTCTGGAGATAGTCTTGTTCCATTTACAAACGTTCCATTGGATGATTTGACATCTCGAATGTATATTCTTCCATTTCTTTCTGCATAAATTTCTGCATGTTGTCTTGACAAAACTTTTGAATCAAAATATCCATTTAATGGTGTAGGAGCAGTCCTTGCATTTGTTTGTCTCCCTATCCTGATGACGTCTGGAAAAAAAGGTATAGACATGTTTTTCCTATCAAAAGTTCCATTGGTTGAAACGAGATGAAGATATGAGATTGGTCTTTCTGCGTTTCCACCTTCATTTGATGTACGATTCTGTTGTTCTTGTTGTGGTCGATGAATTGTTGAGCCATTATTCATATGAGGACTTATTGGAGATGGGACATATAATGCAGTCATTGCAGATGTTGCTGAAGTTCCATTTTGTCCAGAATTGATGGATTGTGTTCTTCCGCTACTAAGCGCAGAAGTGGCTTCGGCTTTTCCATGTAGAGGCCATGCCGATACTGATTCAGCTGTATTATTTAGTGGCCAATCTCCTCTTGAAGCTGAATGTTGTTTTTTATTCGACCATTGCGTCCATTCATTATTTTTATTGTTGTTATTGTTGTTATTATTATTATTGTTATTATTATTGTTGTTATTATGATTCATATCTTTTATCATCCCATTTTGATTCAACGTCGAATTAATTGCTAAATTCGATCCTGTCGGGTTTGCTAATCTAATAGAGGTTGCTGAATTAGATCGTGGTGGAGCTTTACGTTTCATAGGTTCCGAAGGACTTAGAACTCCGATAGAATCTCCATTTATTGAATCTATTGGTCGCCATGATCGTGTCAAATCTTGTACCTGGATTGGTGGTATGATTGTAGTCATTTTCTTGATTTATAAACAACAATCTCTCCCTGATCAGACGATCGCCCGTAGCAAATCCGAGCGACACCCTAGCAGCATCGAAAATGGAAATCAAATATGATTTCCCAAATGGTACATACTGCCAGTGACTAACGGTTATTCATATTTAAAACCTGTCTAATAAATCTCAGCGACTTAATCTCTTCTACATCAGTCGTAGTCTTCCTACCCGATCAATCCTATCGCTTCATCGTATATAGCAGTATAATGGAAAAACATAGGGCTGAAGACCAACTTGTCAAATCTTGGCGGCACGTGCAAAATTACATTTCTTCACAATAACTAACGACGTCATTGCAAATGAGAACTCCCTTCATCAAGTCTCTCTGGGCTAAAAGTGTCTACTGAAAATCACTCCAGTCGCAACTCTCACAAGTCACAATCGACATTTCAGTAACCATGCCGGTACCAGTGTCACATCCCAACTCGGGAGGAATGGTTCCACCATCAACTTTTGAAAAGGGTTAGTTTCAATTCTTGGCCTCCAATATCAAAAATCATGAGTTTTGCTGACAATTACGTTTTATAGCCAAGATGGGTGCTTTGATGGGAACATGTACGTCAATTCTCTAATATCACACTTCTTGTTGGGAAGAGAATAGTCGTTATGCATAAAGACAGTATAAAAGTTGACAAAAAGTTATTTTTCATAGCGGTTGGATTGATAATTGGTTTTATATTTGGTGCTACAAATATAATAAGATATGGTCCAGGATCCAATGGAATGTTAAGACAGCTAGGACAGTACATGGCTGGATCAGCAGCGACTTTTGGGTAAGAAATAGACCTAGATAAAGGGAATATGGCACGAAATACTGAAATATGAGATAGTTTCTTCATGTCAATTGGTACGACGATACGGACGGAAAGTAATGCTTCGGGAAAGAGATTAGAAACTCATCTTGCTCAATCTATGAGGTATCCGGCCTTCCATAACTTCTCATCATCGCAAAACGTAAAGTTATCGCGTTCTGATTGATCAAGCTTTGAAAGAAGATTGAAACTTTGTATATCACCCATCTCACAAAATGTAAATAATATTAATCTAGCATAATCATCTTTCACGGGTGACTTTTCATCACTACGATTGCTCTCACTTTGTTGCTGTTTGAGTATCCTTTGATCTGACCGATCGCGTACGGAGAACGTATTGGTGAGAACTTTTCATACAATACGATATATCATACAATACGATATAATATGCATGGAAATTTCCTTAGGCTTAATCAACCTCCATGTTCCAGGTTTCAACAAAGTCAACGAGGAAAATAAAATCCGTCCGAGGATTTTCTGTGACTGGTAAAATCCTTCCTGTGCCAATCACATCAACATCCTTTGGGAGGTCTAATTCCTTCTCCGATGACGCGAGCCCTTGCAACTCTGCACCAAATCCTGTCATTGAAACCATTACTCTTCTTTCGTTTAGGTAAGCTTCTCAAAATCGAAAATGATGAAAAAAGATTTTCGCTGTTATCTTAATACCTTTGGAATCTTTTTTCTTATTACGGGAAAGAAAGTAATCTATAGACCGTAGATCTGCAGAATCGGGATATTCCAAGGATGACGATACGTAAAGGTGTAGCAAGATGTTCTGGTTACAATCTGCAGTCGGTGTGAACACCTGATGGTTCGGAAATCGTGGCGAGAGTGGTGTTTCTACTCGGAGGTAGCAGGATGGATTACATCAACCACGTCGCATATAGTCAGGGTCACGGACGTTCCTATGCTGGTTGCTGCAGAAAATCGTCGAATTCCAGCTGCCTCGAGGAATCCTTCCCGTCCTGCATGCAAGCCTCCCGCAAAAAAATCCTTCGTTAATGTCCTGATTCGGTCGCAAGATCATACTTTCAATCCTTTCCATGCTGCATGCGATCCTCCATGAAGTCTACCGGTGTGCGCTAGATAAGGTACAGAAAATGATCAAACGCGCAAGGGAATTCTTTCTGTTCTTAATTTCCTTCCCAACAATCCATTACAGCACATTATATTTCCATTACTGTCATTTTGAAATTTCCCGAAAATGTCGCAAGGCTCGCACAACAACTCAACTTCTATTGGTTCAAATGGCCGGACCAATCATAGCAACGGCCAGACTGTCACTCCAAGCAGGCATGCAACTTCCGCCACTTCAGCCCATCAAGGCCATCATGTCCCTCCTACTGGTGCACCTGTGCAAGCAGGCGAGCAGACACAAAGGATTGGACCAAGCCATTCCGGGACACATGCTAGGCCTGAATCACCAACACTTTCTGCAAGTGATCAAGCAGCCCTGAAACGAGGTCATTTAAGGAACGCACACGAACAACAACAACGATTGGAGCAATTCTACCAAAGACCTGCGGTTGGAATGGTGCTACATAGGTCTGCTTTCATCATTACACCTGCGCAAACACAGCAATCTAATGATCAGCTTCATCGACACAACCGAGAAGCAACAGAAGGCAGTTTGGCAGATGGGTATGATGCAGATCACGAATGATAACGAGAAGAGTTTGATGCGAAAGTCTGATGCGGACGAGTCATCAATTCCGATCAGTCCACGAACCTCACTAATCTCGTCAGTGCTATTTGTATTGTAACAATGTCAGTAAATAATGTCAATAATGAATGCCAAAATAGAATGTGACTATTTTTTAAATTAGTAGGTCAACATATCAACTGTGAATGATAGGATGGTAACAATTAAATTGAAGTAAGGTGACAATATATTTGATTACTCATGTGATTACAAGATTTCTATCCTTTCATATAATAAAATATATGCCACTTTATTATCCTTGACACCACTTTTCGCTTCCTTTCTTTGAACCCCGTCAGTTTTTGTAGTAGGAGGAGTCTTTGATGTAGAAGCGCTCTTTGATGTAGCATGGGCTGCGACACCCGTCAATCTCTTCTTATCCTGTCCGTGATGACCGTTTACATCCTTCCAATCTTCTTTATTGATACTTTCCTCTTCATCGTCCGTATGATCGTCAAGTAATTCTTTATATACATTTCCACTTCCACTGACATCCCTTTTATGTTCCTTTTCTGCTATTTTGGCCAATATTTTCGGATCTTCTTCTTCTCCACCTTCGGCTACATCTTCCGGTCTAATTCTTCTAATAATAGTGTCATCTACTCTGATCCATTCTCTTCGGTCCTGACGGAGCAAATCGACAGTATAATGACCTCCTGCTGCACTTTTTCCATGATGATAAACTACTGATATCAGTCTATATCTTGGTAGACCGCCTTTCACAGCGAATCCACCTCTTTTGGCAGGAGCGAATACTTCTTTTGGAATTTCCAATTCGAGAGGATATCCAATCTTTTTCCATATCTTTTGTGTTCCTCCAGATGAATCATATTGGAAGCGTTTTAAATGTAAGATCAAAATAGGAGGAAGGACTTCGATAAAGACTTGTTTAGTAGCAGATGTACCAGGACCTCTAGGAGAATCAAATGATCCGACTAGATTTTCTGGTTTTGTCAGTCCTTTCAAAGCATCAGTAATGTTATTTATAGATGAAGAACCAATATCTAATTGTAAGGGTTGATATGGCTCAAGCGTGACGGAATTCTTCAGACCAGGTACACGAAGTTCAGAACGAAGATTGCCACCAAATATACGTGTAATTGGGGAAGAAACTGTAAAATCTCCGGCTTGACGAGTCACTGCTGCTCGTTGTTTTGGACCAACTTCTAGCCATCCATCTTCATTGGTATTGGCAATGGACAAAGTTGGAGAAGTTGGTATATTTACACTCGAAGATGATGTCGTTTGATTTTTGATTACAGCTGTGCATTCATCATGTAAACCAGCTAGTAAGAAACCCAAAAATTCTTCTGCATCTTGTTGATGGCCTCGCTTTAATCAAATCAGTATTCACTCGGAAATAAATATCGACAAATACATACTCGCATGGATGAGAATCGTGGTAGACGATTAATGACATCATAAACATATTCAGGAATTAGAGATTCACCATATCTCTCAATTTCATCATGTTTTAATCTTAGTTTGAGTTTATCTGCAGATTCAGCAGTTGTGATTGTATTGAACTCTTTCATAAACATTATCCTTGACAGAATTAGTCCATGACTAGTATAGTTACAACAAAAATGACTTACATGGCATCAACAAGAGGTGTTTCACTCTTGAAAGAATGCGCAGATCTTTTACTAACTTGATTTAAAAAGTCATAAAAAGGTATACAATATAGTAAAACTTGCAATATCTATCGACAATTAGTCACAGTAGTCCTACTATGTATAGCGTGAAGAAATACGTACCGAGTTCATATAGCACATGTTTCCAGTATTTACTAATCCTCTTGGTTCAACAAATGAAACTTTGTCGTGACTTTCTACCTGGTATTTATTCAAGACTTCGGCCAATGAATTAGACGTTTTATTCGACATGCTGTCCATGGTATGACTTGTTGCGTTTACACTCGAAGACTGAAGATTTACTGGATTCTTAGATCTAACTAGTTCAGCCCATGATTTTGCGACTGCTTTTACTGATGTTTGTTCTACTTTGGTCTCTAGTTGACCATCAACATTTGGAGTATCACCATTAGTATTTACTTTTGATTCATTCGGTTTGTTTCCCTGTTCAGTCGGTATTGGTTGTTTCGGTCTTGATAAAGGAAGTGCGGGTATTACTGGTTTTGTTGATGTAGTAGGAATAGTTGTTTCTATAACCTCTTCTTTTGACTTTGTCTGCTCTAATGGAACTGAAGCTGTGGTAGATATCCCTTCCAACGGTCGTGATTTTGTTATATCTGATGATATCTCATTTTGTACTGTTTCTTCTTCTTTAGGAGATTGTTCCAACGTTGAACAGATCTCTTGTCGTAAAGGTAACGATACTGTGTCATTGACGACATGAGATTCCTGCTTATGTCTTTTCAAATTGGAACGGTGAGGAAACGATGATTTCGAATCTGGATCCGAGTACCATGGTAACTATGATATCGTTAGAATTGTCGATCATAAACTCATAATAACACTTACAATAGGATAGAATGGACTACGAGTCAATTGTTGTACAGATGCTATAGATGAAGATCGTCTTGAGTTATGATTATTTTGTTGATTAAAAGGTCGAGGTGAATTTATTCGTTTTGTAGGTGAAGTTGGCCGATATTGATTTTGATAATTATATGATTGAGGATAATAATGAGGTATTTGATTGCCAGACATTTGAGGGTGGAATACAGGTCGCTGTTGATTCTGTTGCTGAACATGAGAAGGAAAGTGTGGTTGTACATTCATCATACCTGGAGATCTTACATTTGTCGAGTACTGTACAGGGATAGACATGTTATAGGGTACATATTGAGTAGTTTGTGGAGTCCACTGTTGTTGTATTTGATATTGTTGGGGAATATGTGCCATGTTTGGAAAGAATCTTTGTTGAGGTGGATATTGTGGCGCATAAATATAAGGATTGGGAGGAATTGCCATGGGTTGTGCTAAATATTGCTGTTGAACTTGATGCCATTCTTGTTGTCTTCTTGACTGATGTTGATTATATATATTTGGCGCTGATCCTGATCCTGATACTGATCCTGATACTGATCCTGATACTGATCCTGATCCTGAACCATTTGTCGAGTTTTGTCCATTTATATTTGTCGAGGAATGAGCAGATCGCTCAAATCTCTCTCGAGTACCAGAATTCGAAGCCATGACTACTATAACATTAACCCCCGCTGATCTTGGCTGTTCTGTCATCACATACCTGGTTACTAATCTCTAAGAGATTTGATAATTATTATTGTAATTCGATTGTAGATGTTAAAGGATGAATCTGCGTGCAAAGCGTGTCTATTTCCTGACAGCGCCACATTGCTTGCGCAAATACAATCCTAACAGTCTATTGAAAGAGAGACGTGGTGGGATTGAAAAGTCATAGCTCGGTGGTATAGACAAATGGATGATGTGCGGTATAATATCGATCTAGGATTAACAGTTCCAGCTGGTAAACTCTGATTTTGTACAACGTTTTATGAGTTCATCATGGGAAAAAAAGCGGGATGCGATTGAATTGCGGTATAAATATGTCTTGGCATTTTTGGTACTGCTTCCCTTTGTCTATCCTGCATCAAGTATATGTTTTGGAAGTAATCAATCATGTCTTCCAAAAAAGATATGAGGAGGCGTGATTTGGGTAAGATCTAGAGTCGTCGCCAACAGGCTTCAATGTGATTGACAATTATATAGCAGTACCATATGCTGAACCAGAATCTACAAAATCGGAGCTACCTGATATGACGGGTAAATTATAGTCTAAAAGCATGAAATGATTTTGTATTCTTATATTACTATACAGGTACTCTGTCTAGTACATTACCAATGGCTGCCGTAGGTTTATATAATCATTATTATTAATTATGATTGAGCATGACATTGATGATTTTTGATAGATATTTACCAAGAGCCGGTAAGTCACTAGGCCCTGTTTTCTCATATGTCAATCGTAATTCCTAAGCATTTTTTGATTCGTAAATCTAGTCTTCTTGGATGGTATGTTGTTCTCCATCTCTCCAAATTCCTCATTTCTTATTCTAAACTGTATCCAGGGTCGCTGTTGTAATGGCTATTCAATCTTGGTTGGGTGAAAGTCCAGAGTCAAGAAAGACCGCTGCAACACCTGCCATATTCACCGTTGGAATGTCAGGTATGTACCAAGTATTTATTCGGTCGTCGTGGATACATATACTAATCTATCATGTAGTCATGGGACTTTTAGTGGTAAGCATTTATTTACTCGTTTGTAGATTGAATATCCATTTTAAGTATGATTTATAGGCATATATGCAAGTCGTACTACCTCAGACAGGGTCTAGCTTGAAACCTGGACCAGCAACACTATCTACGAATCCATTGAGTACATGAAAGTACATTTATATGTATAACATTGAACTGAATAATATCTGCAAATTAAATTCGTAATCTTTTTTTTCCCCTTAAATTGAATTCACTTCTCTGTTTGACTTGTCTTCCATCACTGTCTCCCATGTCCAGTCCCAATTCTAAAAAATGTAGAATCCTCTGCTTACATGGCTACACCCAATCGTCTCACCTCTTCCGTGCCAAAACAAGAGCATTAGAAAAAGCCCTTCAAAAAGCATTTCCCTCTTCTCCTAAAGTAGGATATTTACCTTTGTATCCTGACGGCGTTGAATTCATATACATTACCGCACCGAAGCGATTGGAAAAAGCAGACTTGCCTACATGGGACTCTGACATCATTACTTCTACCGACTCTGACACAAATGAGGTAACACATGGTGAGAAAAGCGGCAATAATGTTGACCGAGACGCGAAAGGAGAAAATGATGTATATGGATGGTGGACCAAGACGTCTTCGATCGACACGACTGGGAAGGAAAAGGTAGAATATACAGGTCTCGAGGACAGTTTCTCCTTTCTAGCCGAGGTTTTGAATACTCAAGGTCCATTCGATGGCGTCCTTGGATTCAGTCAAGGTGCTTGTTGTGCAATAATGCTCGCATCCCTACTAGAAGTCGGAAGGAAGGAAGAATTTAAGAAAGATACTAAAGGGATACCGTTCCCTTTGATATTGGAATCGGGAGATGAGGTTGTGCATCGACCGTTCAAGTTTGCGGTTAGTTATTCTGGCTTCAGACCTCCTCCAAACAAAGGATATGATGCGTTTTATAAAGGGGGTTTATCTACTCCTACGTTACATTTTATAGGAAGTGTAGACACCGTCGTTGAGGAGAGTAAATGTCTAGAATTGGTAGAGGCTTGTAAAATACCGTTACAAGGAGAAAAGGAAATACATAAAGTAGTGTATCATCCTGGTGGGCATTTTGTGCCATCGAGCCAGAAACAAGCTGTTGGGGCTTTGGTAGCTTTTATGAATGAAATACTGAGACAGGATATGAATACGAAAGGCTCGATAGGAACATCAGATATAGCACAAGATAGAGACGAAGAGAATGTGGAGGATATGGATATGCCATTTTGATTATACGATTGATTATGATAAATATGCTAATGACAGACATGACGGGATATATGATGTGATGAACAACAACAAATCTAATTTGCTTTTACAGCGGCAGCCTTGTCCGTCTTTGTTGCAGGTGTAATTCTAGCCATCATCTCTTCCTTTGTAATCAAATGATCAATCCTCTCTAATAGACCCAACAAACTCTTCATATCACCTGACCATTCATTCAACACTTCATCAGCATCTCTCTTCTTTTCGAAATTGACAATTCTCGCAGGACGATCAATCTTTGCGTGAATCGTCTTGTTGACTACCAGTCCACTGATATATTTCTCCGTCTCTTCTTCAGTCAAATCTAGCAACTCTGTAAGTCTACTAAAGTGGATTCGAGTATAATATTTGGCCACAACTCTAACGTTGTGTTCGATGACACGCTTCTTAAAATCTTCCCATCTCTTGTATGCCTTTTTATCATTTACATCTTCTGCACTTGAGAATACATCAGAACTACACAAATGTGAACCATAATTTTGATTCACAGATGGCCATCTCATTAATTCGTCCACAGTAAACAATTTCAATATAGCTGCATCTTCTGGTATTTGTTGATTTCGAGAATCTTTATTTATACGATGAAGAAGGTCTGATTGTTCATTATCATATGGTGCCAACATTACAAAATAAATTACTCGTTGTAATGCCTTTCATGATCAGTAATTTTCTTGTAGAATATATATACGAATGAATAAACAACTTACAGTCTTTAGTTGTTCAGGATTATTCTCTACAGCTTCAGTATCCAATACTTGTCTCCAATATTTACAAGCTTCCAGATATTTATCTTCATGTTTTGCTAATTGTATTTGTTGTTCATAGAATCGTAGTTTCAAATCAGTAACATCATCTGCAGGTTCTGCTGCTGCTTCATCCGGTCCTTTTTTCTTTTCTCGTTCTTCCTTTTCTTTCCTTTCTTTTTCCATTTGTTCTTCTGTCTGTTTAGGTTTCCTTGCAAAGTATCTTGTTGATATCTTTCTGCTATAAATACCGGCTTGAGTCCAATCTTCTTTTTCGATTAACAAGGCTACTTGTTCTAATATGAATTCGGTCTTTTCTCTTCTCGACATTGATCCAAAGGTTTCTACTTGTAATTCGCATAATATTTCCGCAGCCGCTTTGATATCTCCTTTTTCTTTCTTGAGATTTGAAAGTATTCGCGTCACTCTTGCTCTTTCAACTTCTACAAATATCTAGAATAAAATCAATTTCTGGACAAAGTTATGTATTGATCGATTTGCTCGTACCTTTCCTTCAGTAACTGTTCGCAGTGTTTCTATTAATGACAATTTGGCGTCTTCATTAGGTGTTTCATCTATAAAACCCATAACAACCTGAACCATTTTTGTAATTGCTTGTTTTAATTGGCCATGCTTTTTTGATAATAATTGTACTTGCTCATTGAGTAGAGGCCAGTCGCCTGCATTTTTACATATTGTTACTATTGTCACGAGAAGTTTTGATGTTGATGGTAGATCTGATGCCTAGTACTCTCGTCAGACTCAATCTAGATGTTTAGTGATTAGGGGAATGAATACTTGTCTAGTTTGTTTTTCCAAGACCAGTAATTGATCAAGTGCGCCTTGTGTATTTGACTACATTTCTTATGTCAGCTAATGCAATACTGTTAGACATGTGAGATGCTTGACCTTTGCTAATTCTTCTGCTTTTGGTATCGCTGCATCAACTTCCTTTGTGAAATCTTTCTCGGCCTTTAGGACAACGTCGGCCATGATGGACAACTATAAAGGACTATGATACAAAAGGTATATCTTCTAGACTGTGTATTTCCGGAATGGACGGGAGGTTATGCCAATGACGTCGGTAAAAATCTGACGGTAGAGCAACAGCTTGATATTTTGTGAAGCTTCGCTATTGATAGATGGATTTTAGACTTTCTGAATCCGGGGAATTTTAGTACAGTAGAGTGACGCATAGGATAATCCTACAGTCCTATTTGAAAAATCAACGTCACGAATTGATCGTAATGATTGCACACGTCTCCATGCAATCTGCTTTTAATATACAATTCCTAATTGAAGCTAGCTAGTCTGGATGTTTAGTCACGTACAGACTTCCATAGCTTCTCGAATATTACCATCGATAATTACCACGTGACCAATAATTTTATTATAGTGCAACGCGTGGTCGCGCTTTTGTGAATCTTTTCTACGAATTGGCAATTGGTAAAAGCATCACTATAGCTTTGTTCACTTTACACTTGGATTCAGTTCTCGCCCCTTTTCAAGACTTTGAAAGAGTGAACATCCGAGGGTAGAGACGTTCATGATATTTTAGGTCTCTTTGATCTTTTCCAGTCACAATGTCGGACGAAGTAGTGATTGACAAGCAAATATTTCACGATCGTCTTTCTGGACTGATTGCTCAATGGAAAGCTGACAAGAGATCTGGTGATGCACTGTTTGGTGGAGCAGGATCATTACTCGTCATCACTGGCAAGGCAGGCGATGACGATTTGGTCAAAAATACAGCATTTCAGGTGATTTAACAGATTACATGTAAATAATTATGATAAAGTCGCTAATAATTCAACAGTTCTGGCTACTCGGCTATGAATTCCCTTCAACACTCTTTCTCATTACACAAGAAACGTGTTATATCATCACGACTAAAAAGAAAGCTGCATATCTAGAGATATTGAAAGATGGTAAAACACCGGTAGAGCTTCTTTTAAAAGGAAAAGATATTCCCGACAGTGATGCACAATTTCCGCGTTGTTTGGATATTATCAAGGCTGCTGGAAACAAGGTCGGAGTACTGTCTCAAGATCTTGCGACTGGACCGTTTGTGAATGAATGGAACGATGCATTTGCTCCGATTAGACAAGAGGTGGAAGAAATCGACATGTCTACAGCTTTATCAATGGTCATGTCAGTAAAAGATGAACATGAGTTGAGGAGAATTCGGGAAGCATCAAGAGCATCAAGTGGATTAATGACTCAATATTTCGTGGAACACATGTCGAATATTATTGACGATGAACGTAAAGTCACGCACAAAAAGCTAGCTGATTCTGTTGCTGCACAATTGGAAGAACAAAAATTATTTCAGAAGATGAAGATACCCGAACCAGATGAATTAGATTGGGCAATCCTACCAATCATCCAAAGTGGAGGTAAATATGATGTTAAATTGTCAGCAACATCTGACGATAGTAATCTTCATGCTGGTGTGATTTTATCCACATTAGGATTGAAATATTACAAATATTCATCATTGGTTGCTCGTACGTATTTTGTTGATCCAAACAGTGCACAGGAAAGTGCATACAAGACTCTCCTTGCTGTTCATGATTTGGTAATCAAGAATGCAAAAGATGGAGCTGTAGCAAAGGATATTTATAAAAAAGCAATCGATCTTGTAAAATCTAAAAAGCCGGAATTAGAGAAACATTTCTGCAAATCGGTGGGATACGGAACAGGAATTGAACTCAAAGATCCTGTACTTGCTTTAAATGCTAGAAATAATACTGTCTTACGAGATGGTATGACTTTGATCGTGTCGACATCCTTTAGTGATATTACAAATCCAAATCCTCAAGATGCAAAAAGTAAAACATATTCTTTGGTTTTGATTGACACAGTCCGAGTTGGAGGTACTGAAGGTGTCGTTTTCACAAAAGATGCACCTTCAGATATTGGATCAACGTCATTCTTCTTTGCTGACGATAAAGAAGAGGAAGAAAAGAAACCAAAAGCGAAAAAAGATGGTCGGATAGGAGCTGTTGCACAAAAGAATATTACAGGTACACGTTTGAGAAATGAAAGATCTACAAATGTAAATGAAGAAAAAGAAGCACAAAGAAGAGAACATCAACGTGAACTACATCAAAAGAAGCAGAAAGAAGGACTTGATAAATATGGTGAAGGTACTGGAAATCTTAACGGAACTGAAGAGAAGAAATTCAAAAAGTTTGAATCATATAAACAAATCTCACAACTTCCATCAAAGGTCAAAGAAATGGTTGTACTTGTTGATGCCAAGAATGCAAGTATTATCGTTCCAATCATGGGTAGACCTGTTCCTTTTCATATAAATACAATCAAGAATGTCAGTTTGGCGAATGAAGGACCTGGTCTTACTTCTTTGAGAATAAACTTTCTTTCACCCGGTCAAGGAGTTGGAAGAAAAGACGATCAACCATTTGAAGACGCATCTGCTCATTTCGTTCGTAGCATGACAATTAGATCGACAGATGCAGATAGAATGGATTCGATTGAGAAACAAATTACAGAAATGAAGAAAAATACTTTGAGACGTGAACAAGAAAAGAAGGAAATGGAAGATGTGGTAGAACAGGAGAAATTGATTGAAATTAGAAGTATGTTAATCACTCATTATTATTTTGGATCAATTTACTAACGATGTATTAATAGATCGCCGCCCACATCGTCTAGATAACATCTTTATACGTCCACAAATCGAAAACAAACGTCTTGGTGGTAGTGTCGAAATACATCAAAATGGTATTCGATATCTTCATCTCACTAGTGCAAAATATGATATTTTATTCTCAAATATCAAACATCTCTTCTTTCAACCAAGTCAACATGAAATGATTGTCATTATTCACATGCATTTACATAATCCAATCATGATTGGAAAGAAAAAGACAAAAGACATTCAATTTAACCGAGAAGCAACAGAAATGCAATTTGACGAAACCGGCAACCGTAAAAGACGTCATAGATATGGAGATGAAGAAGAGTTTGAAGCCGAACAAGAAGAACGTCGTCGTCGTGTCGCTCTGGATAAAGAATTCAAAGCATTTGCCGAAAGAATCGCAGAAGCCGGAAAAGCAGAGAATTTACAGGTCGATCTCCCTTTTCGTGAATTATCGTTTAATGGAGTTCCATCTAGATCATCAGTCACGATTTCTCCTACGACGGATTGTTTGATTCAATTGACAGAAGCTCCTTATACAGTCATTACTCTGTCTGAAATCGAAGTCGTACATCTAGAACGTGTTCAATTCGGTTTGAAGAATTTCGACATGGTGATTATCTTTAAAGATTACAAAACCACCCCGTCACATATCAATACCATTCCCGTGGAAACGTTGGATAATCTAAAAGACTGGCTCGATTCAGTAGACATTCCGTTTTCAGAAGGACCGTTGAATCTAAATTGGGGCCAGATTATGAAGACTGTGACTGCCGATCCTCATCAATTCTACGTCGATGGTGGATGGTCATTCTTGGCAGCAGAAAGTGACGGTGAAGATAGTGAAGAGTCGGAAGAGGAATCTGCGTTTGAAGCGTCTGGTTCCGATTTCGGTAGTGAAAGCAGTGAAGCCGAGAGCGAATTCGACGACGACGCTAGTAGAGACGCGAGTGAAGATGATGGATCGGATGACGAAGAAGAGGGTGAAGATTGGGATGAATTGGAGAGAAAGGCAAAGAAGAAGGATAAGGAAAGTGGATTAGATGATGATGAAGATGGAGGTAGTAGTAAAAAGAGAAAGAGGTGAATGATTTGATAATCTCATTAATTATAATTATTTCATAAAATATCATCATTCCTTGTTTTATAAAGAGTCATGTTTATTCGTTTATATGTGATATATAATATATTATTACAGTATTATTTACAATGAGAAGAGATGATGATTTATATTATCCTAATTCATTAAGTTATACTCTACACAACAATTCTAGTCCTTTTATTTCTCTTGTCTCTTATACCACTTATTTTCTGACCGCTACTTCTACGCTTTCCATCTCGCATGTCTTGCATCTCGTCATCATCTTTGTCCACATTTTTAAAAAACATCCTCTTTGCTTTTCTATTCATTCTCACATTCTTTACATTTCCATCTTCTCTCTTTTCGTCTTCCATTTCTTCTTCTTCGTTAGGATTAGAGAATGAAAAGATCTTACTCCTTTTAGTACTTTTATCTCTCGTCACATCTTTACCATCTGGCTTTTTCCTATCTTGAGAGGATGTTAAAGAACGATCGACTCTAGTTTTTGCACCCAAGGCCCATAAATCTCCCCATTTACTCTTTCGCGCGTCTCGATATGCTTGTTTACCATATGCTTTTGATACGGTCCATCGCTCAATCACACCCGAAGGCGTGCAGACGTCTAGATGTACGTGAGAGGTTCTTTTCAAAGGAGGAAGAATGAGACGAGGAAGGGAAAGACTTATTTCCGACGTGGACGGAGATGACGACGGGGGGGTGGTAGAGAATACAGATTCTGTCGGTTGAGAAGAAGGAGAAAAGATCGGCGCTGTTGGGTCGAAGATTTCTTCGTGTTCGTTTTCGGAAACACTTTTATCAGCAGTTTGTAGCGAGACAGGGTTTTGATAGCCCGTAAACGCCCTATCTGTAGCAACATCACCTTGTAAAACTCCTCTATCGTCAACTCTACGTAAATCTCTACCACGAATGACTGACAAATAAGAAAACGAAGCGTCTTCGTGGTTTTTATCCTTTGCTCCCAACAATTTCTGTAAATACGGTGGTCGGATAAATCTTTGTCGAAACGAGCAAATGTTTTTTCTTCCTGGAGTGATGCCTGGTTTGAGATACATGGGACATTTGTAATGATTTGTACAAGGAGCTATAATCATGCCCATCTCCTTTGATTCGTCAAGATTATGTTTATCGTCGTCTGGTGATGAGATATGTTTGTTAAGAAGTAACCTTCGAGCAGAAGCTATTGCTTCGAATCCTCTTGGAGTTCCTTTTTCAAGAAGAATCAATACACCACTGTCAGAAGATAATAACGACCACAAGTTGTTAGTGTAATCTTTTCTAGCATGTGATTCCGAAATAGACCATAGACTATGAGGAGCTAGAATGATGTCAAATTTCCCTTGTGACGCAATTGCTTGATCTGTTGCGTGAATATAATCCGGTAACCGAGGAATAAATGTAGTATCATCTAATAAAACACTTGATCTCATACGTAAAGCATGACTTGATGTCAACACTGTAGCGCGACCTAATGGTAAATCACCATTCTTCTCACCATCTACAATGTCCTCACTATCATTGTTATTATTATCTTTTTCATCATCTTTTAGACGTTGCCATTCTGCAGAAAGAACTTCTCGAAATGCCAAAACTCCTGCTCCACCTCCATTCGCATCCAAAATCTTGGGTCCACCTTCTTTTTTAAATAATCCTTCTAACCAATCACTTCCCAACCTTTTCCTAGTTTCTGTCAATACGCTTACTAATCCGGCATAAGTATGGGGCATAACAGCAGCGAACCATGCATCTGCTTCGATCTCAGACATGGTTTCAGTGCTGGGAGATAGCGGTATTGGCTTTTGTGGTTTAGATCGGGCAAATGCAGGGTTAGATCCAGAATATGGTAAACCTGGTCCACCAAAGATTCGTTTCGCCGCGTCCGAGAGATGAGAAGACGCAGTCCCGGAAATTATTGCAGAAACTGGGCCGACAAGAGTGTTTTGTGGTAATGTGACTGCCGATGGAAATGTTTCGAATTGATTTGCAATTGTCAAAGGATGAGCTCTCGGTGCTGATGGAGTATCATCCTCTTCTTCCACTTGATCAACGTCAATTTCCTCCGACTCTGATTGTATGTCCAACTCCTCAACACCTCTCTCTTCTTGTTGTTTAACTTGTGCTTCGTAATGAATATATAGACACTGCAACAATTCATCCGCTTCATCATCCTTATCATTCTGTCTTAAAAATTGATCGAGTTTTAAATATCGTACATCATTCAAATACATTTCCTTTTCATCATTTGTCATTTCTCTCCATTGTTCGTCAACTATCCCTGACAACATCTTTTCATCAGCCTTTGTCATTTCAGTATATAATATCTTATCATCCAATTCTTCTTTGGTAGCTCGAGCAAAATATTTTCCTTTTTTGGATTTTTTCAATTTTCGAAATTCAGGAGATGAAAGAATTTCGTCCATTGTCATCGTCTCTGAGTCTGCATCTGCATCTTCTATATCATCGATAGTGTCTTCCAAGTTGATGACATTGTCAATGGAGGCCTCATCGAATGCTAATTCTTCAATTTCCTCCGAAGCCGACAATGGACTTTCTTCTACATTCATATATCGACTTGGTCTTAACCTAGCTGAGACAATCCCAGTTGAAGCCACAGAATCATCTAATTCATTCAGACATGCTTCCACTTCTTCAGCAACGGATTTCTCTTCCGTGTCGCCCGGTTTATTGAACAGATCTTCTGATACCTCATCTGTACCGATTGTCTGCCTTTCAACTTGTTGTCGCTGATGTATACGGGCTCGAACACGGCTGGGAATACTGGCATAGCTCCTTTTCCATGATCTTGGAGGTAATATAGACGGTGGTGCAAAGTCGAGATATCGAAAGATTTTACACCCAACTTCATCACCAGCGATTATATTTGTATTGGTCGTTCGACATCTCAATTGGCTTGCAGTCACAAGTAAGTTTGACCGAGCATAGCGACTTGCCATTGATACAGGTCTTTAATTCGAATCGCAATTGAGAAAATAAATAACGGAAACACGGCGCTTGTGGTAATGAATTTTTTGAGGGTTTATGATTGGTTCGGCAGATGCCGAAACCCTATCAAATAGAGTTCAGCCCTACGACCGATCTACTCTAATACGATCACCATGAGCGATCCGCATGCGAGATTGTATTTATTACTGTATGAGGATGTTATCACATTTCGCATCAAAGACGAATCTACGAGCACTATTTGTGTACGAGATGAAAGAATAATGACGATTCCAAGGCCATTCAGGGGTTCATATACAAGACTACGACCTCATCAATACATACGCAGGCTGTTCATGATGAATACACTGGATCAGGACAAATATAAGGACTGATGAAAGATTTTCCAAAACAAATTGATTTGATCGATATTATGACTGCCCTCGTATACTTGACAATACCAATGAAAATTTCAGATTCCACAAAAGAAAATTATTATTGCTAAGCCAGACGCATTTGACAAGCAGAGACCATATTCTAAAAATCTCTCTCCTCAGTAGTACTCTGCCATGCCGTACGACCTCGACTAATACTCCACACAAGTTGGACATTTTAATGATGATAGACAACAACAACAGATTAAAGCCTCAGAGCAACAACAAGATAGTATCAAATCAAAACAACCCCCACCTCCTATTGATCTTTAGTAACCATGTCTGTTGTGGTTTAGCGCAATATCAACAGCTTGAGAGCTATACCTGCAAGTCATTCCATGATATAATTATTGACAAGAATATATCTACGAAAAGCTTGCCAAGTGACGCGCCAATGACCATGTTATAAAGAAAGGATTTTAATCTGTGTAATACATTATTGAGCTCTGATTGAATAATGAATATTATCAAAGGTCGAAATAGACTGCAACTTGATTATACCATTTATTTTCAATACCAGAGAGGTTGAATGTAGAGTGGGGTGAATACAGACATAAAAGACGTAGGTAAGCCACACCGGACCACCTTCACAAGTCATGTACATCAGTAGTCCGAAAACATCGTACTATACCGTTATACTTCATGTCTATTTAGCAGCCGTAGCATTATCGGTACCTTGCTCTGCAGCCTTCGTGTTACCAGCGGTGGGGTCCGTTGAAGCTGGCACTGCATTCTTCTGGTACTTGTAAACCGTCCAGTCAAATACATAATCATACTGGAATCCTTCACGAACAAAGAGATCACGGAAGATTTTACGTAAATAAGAGTAGTCTGGTTTGTCATCGAAACGAAGTGATCGAGTATAGTTCAAATAAATGGCAAACTCGTTGGGAAAGCCACGACAGAGAACTTCGGTAGGTGTAGTCATCTTCTTTTCCATAATACGGTCATATTTCTGTTTCTTAGTTGCAGCCTTGAGACCTTGCCATGGTAAAGATCCACGACAAAAGTATAACATGACATAGCCGAGGGATTCCATGTCATCACGACGAGATTGTTCGACTCCCAAATGTGTATTGATCGAAGCGTAACGTGCAGTTCCTGTAAGGTTCTTGTTCTCTCTGTAAGGAATATGAAAGTGAGTCTTTGGGTCACGATATTTCTTTGCAAGACCGAAATCAATGACATTGACTTGATTCCCACGCTTACCAATACCCATCAAAAAGTTGTCTGGTTTGATGTCTCGATGGATAAAGGATTTTGCGTGAATATATTCAATTCGAGAAATGAGTTGGTCAGCAAGAAGGAGTACCGTTTTGAGTGTGAATTTTCTGTTGCAAAAATTGAATAGATCTTCAAGACTTGGTCCTAAAAGATCGAGAACCATTGCGTTATAATCACATTCTGTTCCAAACCAACGGACAAATGGAATTCCAACCCCACCAGCCAATGATTTATAAACTCTTGCTTCGTATTCGAGTTGAGGATGTTTTGCTTTGACACTTTCGAGTTTGATGGCAATTTCTTCCCCGGAAATGATGTTTGTACCTATTCAATCATGTCAATGATAATTCAATTTGAAGTAGACATGTGAGTATCAACGACATACCGAGATAGATATCTCCAAAACTTCCACTGCCTATCTTTCTACCAATCCGGTACTTATTTCCGACACGTAAATCCTATATAAATATCACGATTAGCCCAGACCTAGAATGATGTATTTATTAAACACATGACGTACCATCGTCGTCATAATGAAGTGTTAAAGAGGCAATGCCACTTATCTACTAGATTGAATGGTAGTCAGTAACTGTAGTCGTACAAAAACAAACTTGATCAAAATAAAAAAACTTCAACAATTGTTGTGTAACCTTTGACTAACAATTAAAGCACTCGAGTAAAACCTTGTCATGCCTCGATGAAGACTATGAAGCTTGCTCAGAGAGTGATAAAAAGACTTGATACATACCTATCGTATTTGAATGGTTTTCTTGCAAGTCGTGAATAAACTGACTAAAACGTCACTTTTATACAACAATAGTCCGTTAACCGACTATTGTTTATTGAGGCAGAAAACCCGTCTTCAAATTGACAATCAACAGCAAAGTGACCTGACCGGGATCACGAAGCTGAAGATATATCCTAGAAGACGTTCGGAAAACCGATATAAATTTGAAATATGTTTGTTGAGATGGAAGTTTGATGAATGGAAGAGTAAGATCTTTCCTTTGTTAAAATTAAGGCTAGAAATGAAAGGGGAAAAAGAGAACGAACGGAAACGGAAGGCGTGTCATGATTTGAATTTTTGGCGACACGGGTACGAGCGCGCGCGGGGCTGTGGGCACGGACTTCAAGTTTTGTTTTCTGAATTTCACCGTAACATTCACTGACCATGACAATTTGTGAATGTTTCATTTATTAGGGAATACTAGATCCAAGGTAGTACAATTACCTTGGAGCTAGATATTGCCTTGGAATTAGGCATATGATGGTATGATTGGGATTGTTTGTCGGTTCAAGTCGTCTAACAAAACAACGAGATATGTGTCAGCTTTTCTTGGCCTAGAATTCGTGGGTTTCAAGTAAAAGCTTGTCAAAACTGAAAAAAACACTACCTACTGCTTGTCCTCTAAACAATTCTTCGCTTCACGTTCACGTATTTGTTATGTTAAGATAAGATATCAGCACCAAACACATGTTGAATAATACGTGTATCAAATCAGATCATTATCGTGCGGAATCCTCGCGTCCAGTCCATCGCAAAGACCTAATGGAATGGATTCTATCAAAGACAATCATGACAAATTCTATGAATGGGCAATTGAGCATGGTATAAAGATTAACCGAGTCGAAGCAAAGATCATACCCAACAAAGGTCTCGGTTTAGTCACAACATCGAATCTAAAACAGAATGAGATTATCATCGACATTCCAAGAAAATGTATAATCAAGCCTGAAGAATCCATCTTCAAAAATGTGAAAAATGCATCCGTACAAGCTAAATTGGCAACTATGTTATACATGAATTCCAGTCTTTATGCTAATGACAATTCTGTTGACGATGATCGCCGATTGAATGAAAGTCCGATCGCAGAGTGTGAAAGTGTGTGGCCCTCGGAAGATTCATTTCATTCAACTCTACTATGGCATAATCTACTTTCCGACAAATGTCCCGACTGGTTCGAGTATATGCCAGCAAGTTTACAGAAAGATGCCATGAAAATGCGCCAGGACTATGCAATGGACCGTGCAGTGCTCCATCAAGTCGCATCGATAAGTGAACTTGATCACACGCCACATGACAAATGTGGGATACTTCACATCTGGGCCATAGCGAATACACGCAGCTTTTCTTGGAAGGCTTCAAATTCAAGCCGAGGTATGATGGTGTTATGCCCTTTTTTGGATTATATGAATCATTGCCCTTCTGGCCAAGGTGTAAGTACTCATCTCATGACCTTTAGCCGGGTGTAAATCTCATTGATACAAGTGCAATATCGTCGTGGATAACAATGGATTTCGATTAATTGCCAATCAAGATTATGGTATGTCCAAATTTTACTTCTGCTAATTTGTCCATATTTTCATGTCATGCTAGATAAAGGTGAAGAGATTACGGCTTCATATGGCGCACATTCCAATGACAGATTATTACTTGATTGTAAGTCCGCTTCATACTATCTGCTCTTATCATCCTGTTTGTTCTTTTGTCTTATGACTGTTCCAAGATGGATTTATTCTCGATGATAATTCGGACGATGTGATATCCTTGGACGAGGTTATTCTACCATATCTGAATGCAGCAACAAAAGGACTTCTACAAGATGCTGGCTATCTTGGCAACTATGCTTTGACGCCGAATAGTAATGAAATATGCTTTCGTACACAGGTTGCACTTCGATCAAAACTTTTCAACAGTACAGAGGTGGATTACTTCATTACAAATGGAGAGGATCTGACTGACGATCGAAGTGATCAAGTTGAGAAATTACTTTGTAGCTTTCTAGTAGATTTCTTGCCAACAATCGACCGTAATATTGCTGCTCTGATGAAAGTACAAACAGAGATGAACGGGAAAAGTGCAATTCCTGATGTGATTACACGATGGTATCAGATTAAACAAGCATTTGTAGATATTGTCAAGAAGAATGGTATAGAGGTCATGCAGGATTAGTCGTGAACAAAGTCAACAAAGGCTTATCATTGCAAGCTCACTCCTGTTTTTATTTGTAAATATCATGTTGAATACCACAGCTACATGTATGATTTATGACATGCATTGTTATTATTATAAAATATTTTTATGTTTTCATTTTATATGACATTCTATCGACTACTGATATGTGATGTTCTGTCCCAGGCTATCAGTCCGGTCCTGTTTACCGTTCCTTTCTCATGCATACCGTCCGAGTCCTTGATATCCTATCCATCTATATCTTTCTCACTCCATCTTTTATCATATCAATTAATGCTGAGCAGAAGCTTTCTTTGCATTCGCAGCAGCGTTTGGATTTCTAGGATCTAACCTCCATTCTTGCGCTAAAAACAATAAATTCATCAGTCAATTATTCTTTCTGGTTCTTTCTAATTCTTTTTTGAATTCTTCTTGTCTATGTAGAATATCTTTCGCTTTTTACATTTCTGGTGGTAAAAGATGATTGATTGACGTACTGTTCATAAGAGCGTTTTGTAATTTATTCACTCCGTACAAAACAATGAGGCTAGCTGCTGCAAAAGGCCATAATGGCTTGACTGTAACAGATATATTATTAGTGAATGTTTTCGCCATTAAGCGGTAATTGATTTGAGATGATATATTAGAGATACGTGTAGGATAGAGGGGTTACTGACCGACAGGCGTTGGGAACTTTTTCGGCAGTATAGGCATGATTCGATATCTTGCTCGTGTACGACTTTTATCTGCGCCAGACTGGGTTTGAGAAAGATTGATGGTTGGAAGAGTTGAAGACTTGGCGTTTCTGATTACGTAAGCAGTCAAGTCGTCAAATCTGACTGAGCGACAAGCTAGACCGTGGGGGAGAGAAGAAAGTGTTTATTTATTATGGCGGGGTAATATTATACGCGATACTATCCATAACAGACATGACGCGGTATAGAATATTGTAATAATAGAAAAAGTAGTAGGGGTGAAAAGTAGAAATGACAATGGTATATACCGCTCTAACAGATTGTGTTGGAACACTCCGGTCTAGTATGCAATTACTAGAATCGTCTATAAATATCCTAGACGGTGGTGTTTACGATTATCCACGACTTGGAATAGTTCTCAGTACTAAACGAGTAAGTCGTCCTTTTCTCCCTCTCCACTCCTACTTCATCCAGACACAGGATATCAGATGAATGAATAATAATGATGATGTCAGCATTACGAACTAGCGTCTTCGTCAGCATTAAAGATAGCAGAAGAATCACTCGCCAACGAAATCACTCCAGAAGTAAATTCTTTACTAAACCGCGTAAATGGATTTTTGGACCGACTTGAACGAAGGGAGAAATCATTATTGGCAAAGTGTGAATTACAAGAAGGAAGACTGTCGCAGACAAAACCACTTTTTGCACGGAGAAAACCGAGCGAGGACGCTGTGATGAAGACTGGAAATGTGGAAGAGACGACCGAGGCGGGAAGTAATGGAGATGATGGGAATCCAGTAGATTTGCGTGCTGTTTTGAGGGCGAATGAAAAAGGAAGATTACAATACGCAGTTGGGAATTTGGAGTTGCAAAAAGATCAGAAATTGAGACAGATGAGGAAGAGTTTGGCTTTGCAGGGTATACAGGATTTAGATCTCGAGTGATGTTACTTTCACCCATTTGTTAGTTTGTATTATTAGTCTAGAAATTGTTTGTATATTAATTTCAGAAAATACTTGGATCAAAAGAGGATTATGGTTGTATTATAGATCTTTGTATGGAATTTCTTTTTTCCTATATTAATATCCTAATGCTCACCTTTTACAAGTCTGATACTATATATCCTCGAGGTTGTCGGGATATGTATGGAAAAGGAAGGTAAAAAACAAGGCGTAGGAAAAACCAACCCCGCTTCACACTACTATAATATAGTGGGGGTTCATCGCGGGGTCCACCTCATCCTTTTCCTCCTCCTCCATTCTCATCCATTGCATTCTCCTACGACTCAACACAGCTCTCTATCATGACAGTAATTCCCTCCCTCGGCAACCTCCGTCTCGCGCGCTTATCCGACGTACAACGCCTCGGCCTCGTCGGCGCATCCGGGGCGTTTTTCTCCAACTGGTTCGCATACGAACGACCGGGCTACAAGTCTTTCGTCGAGGATACTCTATCGAGCTACTGCACGCGATATGAGAAACAGATCCTTGACCCTCGCTACGTTGTTCTCGTGGCGGAAGACACGCTGGAACAAAATGAGAAAGAAGCCGTGTACGACGAGTTGAAAGCCGTGTATCCTCCTTTCGAGGGGATGATTCCAGACGAAGATCTGAAGCGCGGCAAGGGGATTGTGGGATTATTCACGGTCGAGTTGAAGAAGGAGTCAAAGTTTATAGGAAAGTTTCAGACTGCTGGTATGTATCCCTCTCAACTGATCATCGCAACGGGGATAGTGTTGATAAAGGGATAGAACCGGATAGTGAGCCAAAGATTATTGAAAAGACGAGAGATCAAGATCTCAAGACTGCAAAGAATGTAGATGAGAAGAACATTGTTTTGGAAAAGTAAGACTTATATTATGTTTTAACTTTAATGGTCTAATGTTGATGAAATAGGCTTTGGGCTCCAGGACATATCGGTGGTAACATGGTCATTCATCCGGCTTATTCCCGTCGTGGTCATGGAACAGAATTGATCCAATATGTCATCAAACTAGCAGAGATTGAAAAGTTACAAATCGCAATGAGTTCTTCCAAAGATGAAGCGTATCTATTTAGATCTTGTGGATTTGAAGATATTGCTAAAAAGGTATTTCCCGCATCAGAAACTTCTCCAGATGGTTGTGATGCTTGGTTACAAGTTTATTTTAAGAGTTCGAGTTAGATTATGATGATTAAGGCGATAGTTTTGGATAAGAGTAGATAATGATAGTAATTTCAAATATGATAGATATGTTACATGAATTGAATACAAGAGCCCGTAAATACAATAAATACATACATCATGTTATATCACATTAAATCGTACAATATTTCAGTTTCCGTTTCAAGTCTCTGATTATAAGAGGAATGATAATTAATGATTAAGCAGCTCGTCGACCAGTAGTACTCATCAAAGTAAGCTTCTTTACCTTTTTCTTACCTTTCCCCGTTCCAGTTTTAGTGGACAAACTAGATCCTTCACTATTATCAGCATTCTTGAGACCAACAGCTTCCATTCTAGCAATCATTTCATCATCAGCATCATCTAACAACAATTCTTTTTCCCAATCTTGAAGCCATCCATCGTCTACGTTTCCCTTTCCATATTCTGCTGCTGTCTCGACGGACTGAGATAAAGCCGTAGTGCCCCATACTGTTTTACCGTTCTGGACCGTTTCTGAAGAGGTCGCAAGAGACGAGAATGCAGAACCTTGTCTGTGAGGTATATCAAAAGAAGTAGCACTAAAACCGCCTGGAGAAGTACCGGCAAGAGGCCGCCACTCTTCATCATCAGTCGTACTATCTACCACCTTCTTTCTTCTGAATGATGAAGAGGTATTGCCCGCCGCATAAGCAAATTCCCTATCACCCAGTTCTTCTGCTCTCGCTCTTTCTTTTTCTTCCCTTGCTTCTTTATCAGTCTTTCTCTTTCTTCTTCGTTCAAGGTCTGGTTTGAATCGATCTAATATCTGAGGCGGAACCGTATCAGTCCAATCACATTCGAGAAAATTAACCTCACAACCGTATGGAAGATGACCAAGATATTTTACTTTTTTTCTAAGATTATCATCAATAACATGACCAGAAGATATTCTCTCGATTCTTGGTAGGATAGAAGACGGAAACGAAGAGTAAGAACCAAAAGCGGACGATAGAATGCGAATATCAAGGGGTGAGAGGTAATGATGACGAAGAGAATTGTAGAATAGATATTCATCTGGAGTTGTTGATGATGGAGATCTGAGTGGCGATTGGAAAGTGGTGCCATCTGAGGTTGAGAGGGAATTTGTAATTGCAGAAGTTGTCTTATCTACAGTAATATCTGGGACGGGAGATTGTAAAAGTGTAAACATATCCGGTACATCTGTATGGTCAGTATTAAATATGATTGGTGGCTTTTTTATCGGTCGGTCCGATGGTTTTAAAGCTATTATTGGCGGGTTTTCAAGCTCTTGTATCTTATCCTTGGATTCATAAAGCATTCGTATCGCTTTACCGGTCCATTCTGTATCTTCTCCAAACATTAATTCATCTTCATGTTCCAATGTTTTTACAGCTGCGACATCTGCTTGTATTTGTTCAGACATGTAATTTTCTCCACCTTTGATAACTCTTGCATAGTCCATTACTTCTGCAGCATTATACCACGGTATATATTCCCCTTTTGATAAAGCGTCAGGACTTTCCCTCGGCATAGCAAGCGTACTTCCCGCAGCTCGTCCAACCAGTCGCAGAACCACGTCCATTCCTTCTCTTAATTGTTCTCCCTCTTGACCTTGATACCATCTCACTGACCGTGTTTCTGAAATATATACCGAATCGTGACAAATCGGACACTTCTTCCACCTCGGACGCTTATCAAACACTGTTTTCGCAGCATCGTCCGAGTGCATGTACCGTATTAGGCACGGCAGACAGAATATGTGGCCACATTTGGCCATTCGAGGTGCTACAGGATCTCCTAAACATATCGGACACGCTGCTTGTTGAGATTGTGGAGAGACGAGGATTTGTAAGACGTTATTCCAATCGAGATGAACGTCAGCGTCCATTGATTGTATCTTGTAATCTCCTCTTGGATCGACAATGAATCTGTAATTGGCGTGTACATATCTGGCAGAATATTATTAAATATCAACCTTATAGAATGAAGAAAACTACCTTGCTTTATCTGATGCATGATATCCTGACCCGATTCCCCATGTATTATTAGTCCTTCTCACAGTACGAGATCCATTAGTATACCGATGCTGTGGTTGTAACTGAGGACGAGGCAAGGATAAATCAAGTAGATGTGTAATGGATGTTTGACCCTTTCTACTACTTGTCGACTGCATCGCTGCCTGTTCAGTCCAGAATTAGTACCCTTTCATCCCTTCTGTCCCACAAACCGACTTACAGACTCTGCAAAAGCGTCCTCGTCTGTCAATTTCAATCTATTTGATTGTTTATGCTTGCTCTTCAAATCCTGCTTGTTGCGCGGACTCCCAGAATTCTTCGAATCCCCACCAAACCCTCCGTTCCTTCTTTGGAAGACCTCTGGTTGTCTCTGAATAGTTGGCGAGTGAGAGAGATTGTTCTTCTGACTGGACGAGGATACGGACTTGTTAGATTTCAAAGTAATAATTGGAAGTGGCGTAGTGGACATGATTGGCACTTATAGAAGCTTAAAGCCACCAAACTGACGCCATCTCTACTGATACCGATATATATGTCAAGATATTAAGAAAACTTCTCTCCAAGGAGACGGCGAATCTCATGAAAGACTGCTAACAGATACAAGTCGGAGGAATGATGTCAAGCAAATCGGACGCGAAATATCACGTGTAGATAGCATGACGTCATCATCATTTCTTACATCACGACTCAGGCTCTTTGCGGAAAGCAGTGATCATGATTCGGGTCGAATACAAGAAAGTTGATGTGGTCGAAGAGTGTCTGAATTGTAACTTCGACCATTATTTCAATGGCGATCATCTCTTGGGAAGTCCTTGACCGGTCGGATATTACTGATAATCAACTTATACGGTCACTTGTAAGAGTTGATAAGACTATTAGTTTGATCGTGCGACTGTACAAGAGCATAAACTAAATTCTTTGTCAAATAGCATTATATGTGATGATAGACGTTGACACGACTTATCTTACTTATCCGCATACACAGCTTGAGTACATCAGTCTTAGTGGATCATCGTGTATTAGTGTACCTAGCAGAATTTTTGACAATTCTTCTCGTGACTCAATTGTATTGTAACAATTTCTTTCGAACGATCAAAATATGGTTATACAAATTGTTTACACGATATCAAAGCACTAATGATTACGGATACTACGATTAGGCGTGGTCCGAGAGAGATCAATGAACCCTTACCAACTTTATACTGATTTTAAATAGAATCAGTGGTAATTACAAAGTCACAGCAGGCTCATAGCGGCGCGTTTTGTTTGACCTTGTTTTCAGGATGAGTCTTCCCAAAACATTGGCAAGTTTTTGAAATTTTCGACACCCGACAAAACTCAAACATACAAAACAAGTCACGTCGTTTGGTTTGTCCCATTTGGTCATGAATGAATTTCCAAGAATCTGTTGAGAGCTCTTTTTTCAGAGCAGACAACATAGTCCTTCGAGAACTTTTAGTACTGTCTGAATGTTGATCAACGCGATGTCCATGTACTTCCTTTGTATCATGTTCACTGTTTGTATGTTTTCCTGTCTGATCAGATTCGTGTTGTACGTGATCCTTACCCAATGAACCCCTCTGGGAGTCTGTATGACCATCTGATGCCATAGCCTGAATAGCTTTAACGATATCCTCCACAAAGCATTTGCGCAATCCATTCTGACCGAATAGAGCCCAGCTGAGTCTATCTTGAACACTAAGCTCTAGTGAATCAAATAATGGTTCAAGTTCTTCGTCCGGCAATTCTGTTGGATCGTTCTGAAGCTGTTCAAAAAATGGAATAAACATTTCCAAATAATGCTCGATCTCAGCTTTTGCTTTGGGCAATGCTAGAGTTGCCACCATTTCGCTGCTTGAGAATAGGCTTGATCCATTTCGGAAGTCACTTAACAAAGACAAAGTGTATAGTATGCCATTAGCGGGGCTCAAATGATGCTGCGACCAGTGCTTAAATCCCTGCTTACACACCGATGCACGCTCGTTGTCAATAGTACTTGCTTCTGGAGACAACCCTCGCAGATTGTGTTTATTGAGCACACTCGAATTTCGACTTTTTTGCAATTCCGACGGCATTAACACAGGAGGAAAGAGGATGTAATCCTTGGAGACTTCACTTGCAGTGTCTTTCGGAGGCCCGGGCCCGGGGTCTTGTATGTTTGAAGGGGCCTTGTATAGCTCTTGCACGCGACGATGGACATGGCCCGGTAACGGACGTTTTCGTGGTTCTTTGGGTTGCACTTCTAATCGTTGTTCTGCTATTGCTTGACTGTTCATTTCGTCGATCGTCAGGGAGTCTCGACGCTTACTAGGTTTGCTGACATGTCTCGAAGGGGTTGTAGTGGGCGGTATATATGCAGCTCGCTTTGGGGGCGATTCATTACTATCATCAATCCCATGCTTGGGTGATGGTCTGGTCGAGGGGTTCATAAAAGACGATAATGCTACTATTACAAGATTGAGCTCTAAAGTTGGGAAGAACAGCGGAAACCGGGTCGTGAGAGATATTTATAACCCACTGCGACTCCAACAAGTGATCCTCCAGGATCGACCCGCGACTTGCATAGCTGTCGAATGTTGTAAGCTCATGATGATATCGATGTAATCAATGCAACCACTTGTGTGCATCTGCTGTGTGTTATAAATTCTTAGCTGTTCAATTCCACGATATCCCTAATCATATGAATAAGCGTATGTACTTCAGGTCTAGCAAGATTGATCACATAATTTCAAGCTTCTGACGGACATGCAGAAAAGGGCCGAGGAAAGAAAAAAATCAAAGGAAGCAAGCTCTAACTTTCGGCTGTACTCGAGAAGCCGAACCTAAATGTGTGGAAAATCCAGATGATCCTTTCTAAAAATAACATGTCACGTTTCACTTTCACTTGGCCACATCACATTTCATGTAATATACACAATGTAGGAGCTAGCGGACTCCAATTAGAAATGTAGTTGGCAGTAACATCAGGGTATAACAAATTGCAGTAGATTCAATTTGTGAGTATTGACATGTTACAGATATAGTCAAATTTTACCCACCTTTGATACATGCATAATTTAAATATATAAAGTCATTTCAATAATTAGCCAAAGGGTGAAAGAATAGCATCAGCCAGCCCGGCCTCTTCACTTCTCACACCAATTTTGACAGTGACACCACTCTTTGCACTAAACGCCATTCTAACCAAAGCGGCAACTTTACCGCCCACAATACTCTTTCCATATAATCTCAAAGCATGTGTACTTCCACTCAAAACGACTTCACTTCCTTCCAAAGGTTGCATGCCAAGTTGAGAAATAAAATGTTCGGCACCTTCTTGTAGGCCTTTTAATTCTGGTAAGTTAAACGTTGATTCAGCAGAATGATCCGATTCAGTTGGAAGAGCGTTATAAATTGAATCAAAAGATCCGGCAAATGCAGGTAGAACATAGTCTGAGCCTTGCAATTCCAAAGATTCAGTCTCGTATTCATCTTCATATCCTTGTTCTGATGGTTCATTCGTTGAAGGATCTATTTCTTTGGACGTGAATTTCAGGTTATTAGCGAAAGAAGTAGCAAGAAACTCTGATTCTGGTCGTGTAAAAGCAACATAAATAGTAGCAGTCTCATCTGATTTTATACTTGGAGCAGGAATCGAAAAGATTTCGACCAGACCGTCATGATCGTCTGCCGGAGTACAAATAACGGATGCATCTGACAAGACTGTTGCGGGGAGAGTATTTTTGACTTGATATTGTATGACAAGATGTGATTTGAAGATATGTTTGATAGCTGTAACGACGTATTCAGTCTCACTTTCTGTCAATTCAATGACAGGACTACTGCGAAGAACACCACCAAATGCAGCGATATCAGGAATGGCTTGCAATTGTGAAGCATATTTCTGTGATGCTGCAATCGATGCTGCCGTTGTATCTTGTTGATTTGCTGCCCTACTAGTAGACTTTGGTCCTGTTGAAGGCGCTTTCAAGGTAGGTGTAGCAGATGTCAATTTACGTGTTCTATCTTCGGCCAGTGATTGTTCTCGAGTGACAACGGGTACGGATGACAGGTCAAATGGTTTACTAAAGGCCTCTACTGAATCAGCAGTGACATACATGACCAATTGGTGTTCAAGTATAGGTAAGGAGAACATTGAGTCTAAATACAAATTAGTCGTCTTGTCTCTAATACTGAATAGTATGGACTTACCGTTTCGTATGAAATTACTAGCCACCTCATCATCTTCTTTCATCAGTCGCAAGTTCAACGCAGCACGATCACGTACTTCGTCATCGACATCGTCCAGACATCTTGTAAGTAAAACAGTAACACTCTTTTTAACTTCGGCATCTTTCTGACCAACACCAAATTTCGCCAGAGCAGTCACAGCAGCCGCTCTGACCAGAGCATTTTCTAGAACAACACGATTGTAGATGTATCGGATATATTTGGTAGGATTTGCAGTTTTCGGTCCTTCTGTACCTAACAAATGAAGGATACGTACGGCTAATTTGGTGAATTCGCAATCTTCAATAAACTCGCACAGATGTGATAAAGCTAGATCGACTTAGTAATCATCACTCTGTCATAAGATCAAAGCATCACTTACCTTCTTGTTTACTTTCTGGTACAAATTTAATCAAATCAAATATACTTTCTACAACACTTCTCTTGAACTCATATCCACCTTCATCTCGTAGTATTCCACTCAAGAATGATAACATGCCAGCTTGTTTACTTGGAAATTTGATACAAAGTGTCCGAATGGCTTCAACAACGGTAACTTTGAATTCATCGGTAATTTCAGCCATAAATCCTGATATTTGTTTCATCAGACGATCAACACTAGATTCATTTCCAGTCTTGAGGAGAGTAGTTATAGCAAAAGTAGCAATAGATCTGTTACTATTTGAGATGAGAGATTCAATGTCTGGATTGCATTGTCTTACAGCATCTGGTTTGAATGAAGCAAAGCTGTGTAATATCCTTATTGCTGCAAATTTTGTAACGGCTCTTGGAGAAGTCAGGAATAACTGAAGAACATGAACAGCATTGTTAGTTTCCAGATCCGATACTTCTGGTAAATTACAGATGGCCTTTGCTGCTTCAATGTTGACCATTTCATTCTTGTCCCTTAGCCAAGCATCTAATAATTGCATCATAGTCTTTCTTAAACCAGGCTCTTCCTCTGCTAATTTAGCCGCAAGTCTAACAAGCATAATCCGACCAGCATGACTTTTTATCGCTCCTGGAGCAGCATATTGTTGTAACATTTTTACCAATGCCATTTTATCGTGTGATCTCATTTGATATAATAAACCAATAGCATGATATTGTGTCATGAAATTCGTGTTTGATGCTGTTAATGTTTGTGCTGATCCACCAAATCCAAGAGTAAATCCAGATGATGTCTTTGTTGACGATGCCGCTTCTTGAGTCTCGCTTTGCCATCTCTTTACAATTTCTCGAGCAATAGGAAGTAGATGATAAGCTGATATCAACGCCGCAGATGACACAGATGGTGTTTTGTCGACAATGGCCGTTTTTATGTTTCTCTCGATGGCTTGTGCGGTTGAACTCTGAGATTCCGTCAGTTATGATCTGGATTACTATTATCATTATGATTATTGTTATATCCTCACATCAATAATGCGACATAACGCTCGAATAGCATTTGCTCGATAAACAACGTCGCTTCCAACAGCGGTATCTTTCATAATACTACTCGTGACCATGATAACATCATCTGCTGTACTTGCCAGCTCTTTGATGATGAGATAGACCATCTGTCGAAGTGCGGCATCTTTATTCTGGAATAATTTGGAGATACTGAAGAAGAGTGTTGTAGCTTCATTCTTTTGGAACTTTTCGCCCGACGCCAAAAGTAAGGCGATCTTTGTCAACAGTACCCGACACTTGCGCGGAGAGACGGGGGAGACATTGAATACTCTTGCTGTAATATCAAATCAGGATTCCATCTGATAAAGTAACAAAAGAATGATTAACCTTCTTGGAATACTGCTGTCCTATCCAATTTGATCATTGACGAGTCATCCTCGTCCTTTTTGTTATAACTCATCTTGGACAGCCGACAGTATCTATGACTGGATCAATTTCGAGAGTATTATGTCTGTCGGCCGTCAATACATAGTAGTACCAAAGCTCGACTGTTGTTACAAAGTCCAGCTTACATGTCCTTAGTAGTTACCCCGGCCAATCTTCGGCGACAAGCTATCCCTACCCCGGACTTTTGGTTGCTTCACTCCATCGCAAGCAGATAAAAATGTCGAGAAAGGGTATTCAGCATGGATATGCCAGTCAATGTACCGGTGGACAATCCAGATGCTGATACAGAATGGTATATACGCTGCTCCTTTTTCATGCGCAAGTTGTTCTCTAACATTCTCCTCCGAAAAGGAATGATATACTACGAAAACACAATATAATACCCCAAAAACCGCCATCCCCCACGAAACAATTAGAAGAAGCATATGTCGAAGCTCACCGTGTGCTGCATGAGAATCGTCTCGAAACTCTCAATATCGACGAGTTAGACGCTCTCGAAGATGAAGAAGATGCCGATTTTCTCAATTCATATCGGGAAAAACGTTTGAATGAATTATCTACTTTACAATCCACTTCCATATACAATCAAGTCTATCATTTACAAAAACCAGATTATGCAACAGATGTGACTGAAGCTTCGAACAAGAGTTTTGTGTTTGTCTTGTTGACGAGTTCGGCTGGAATGAACCTCGAGTCGAATTTAATGGTTCAAATATGGAGGGAAATGGCGACGAGATTCGGAGATGTAAAGTTCTGTCAGATGCAGGCAGGATTATGTATTGAAAGTTATCCGGATAAGAATACGCCCACAGTATTGATTTATAGAAATGGAGACATCAAAAGACAGATTGTAACACTAAAAGACCTGAAAGGAGAAAAGACAACTCTTGCGGAATGGGAAATGATATTGATTGCCGTGGGAGCTGTAAAATTCGACGATCCGAGGATTTCAAGGAGGAACGACGAAACGGAGAAACCAAAGAAGAATGGAGTAAGAAATAAGTCGAATGAGGATAGTGATAGTGATTGGGATTGACACGACAATTTTTGATGACTGAACGATTGTTTATGAACATGCATGCTGGCATTTCGATTTATATGTACAAAGATCGCATAATGCTATTTATTGTGAGCTTCTAGCTACAACCAATGGCCGAAGCCCCATCAAACCTAGCCATACTGCTTCTTCCGTTCTGATTGTTCTACTTCCTTGATCAGGCACAAGATTTACCCAATGGTCGAATAACTCTTTGACTTCTTTGATACCTTTGTTCAATAGTAATTGATCAGCTTTCAACGCCGTTTCTAGACCAGCCACGCCACCAAAAACAATAATCATATGCTTCCAATCATGCTTCACTTGTTCTATTCCTGGAGACTTTTGCTTGTCCAATAGTTGCTGTACGGGTATACCTCGTTCAGAAGTCCCTATACTGACATCATAACCATGTTCAAATCCCGCTTCTGTAAACACTGCCGATAAACAGCTTGCCAAACGAACATTGTAACCCCAGTAATACCCTTGTTCTTCACGTGGGATATCCGGGGATACAGCTTCGGCGCAATCCTCACCTGTCACATCATTTGCTTTTTGATACGTACCTTTCTGTGAATCTCGAGTCAAACTATGTGGTAATCGCATCGTAACTCTCATTCCACCCTCTAATTCCTCTTTGATCATCACATGCTTTTCCAGCCCACAATCTACTTCCGTCCCTTCGGTAGTCCTTCCATTTGATTTCGAAATAGTCACCCCTTCGCGAAACGCACAGCTCTGCCCTGGTTTAAGATGATGCGGCATATCTAGACTCGGCAAAGTTCCCGCCGTTCGTAGGTTTGAATGCATTGGAAACAGACTCTTTCGTAAATAAGGGGGAGTCTCTAAGTATGATAGGACGTGATACATGAACTCAGACGCGGGATCATCATTGGGATTTGACGAAGAAATCTGTGGAGTGTCGGAAAAAATGACGATTTCGTCTACGCAGAATACGGCTGCCGCTCGAGCGATGGTTCCACAGAGAGAGGTCTTGAGATCGTGGGATTGACAGCTTGATGATATATGTTAGACGCATGACAAGCGAGAGTAATAGATATTCGAGAGACGGTCTGCAAAGATGTATTTGACAATATGGAATAGATAACGCGGATGGTGTGGAACAGAATGAGAGGGTGTGGTGAAAATGATAGATATACTTACTTTGCGACAACACTGCCAGGCAACGCAATACTTAAAGTGTATGATCGCCCTTTATTAGGTCTATATACGGCGGTAGGTTTTGATGTATCGACAGTTTCGGGTTCATCAACTTTCGACATGTGGACGTCATTGGAGGCATTGCGTATGTCTCTTTTCCGTTTCTAAGTCGAAAATCAGCATTAACAATGTCCGTCTATCCCCTGTGTGTGATTGACCTTGCTTCCAGCCCCATGCGGCATATTTCAAATTTTGCACGCAATACTGGTTGATCGACGCAAAAAAATAAAATCACAGCCGAATTTTTCAAAGTTCTTGTCATAACGATAAAAAAAATCTCTTTCGTGGATTTTTGCTGACCGACCTGTCACAACACGCACAGTCAGTAACACCATTAGTAAGGTGTTAGGTGTCGAATTCACCGTAAAAATCATTGTCGAAGCTTGACTAACTAATATCTGCAACGGCAATAAAAAGCTGCGGTATACACAGACCGAAGTGTTTGTGCACTTGTCACGGACCAAGGAATAGTTGTATTCGTTTCTGATAAGTCAAAGTCCATTTTATCAGTGCTTAAAAGGTGAATCAATGGTCATATGAAGGTGATTACTGAGACTGCATTGACATCGACAAGTCAGTCCATCGTGGCAAACAGCTATGCTTTAAATCATTATTGACGATCAAAAAGTGGAGGACAATTCACACTTTCATTTGCATGTTTCATTCATACGGTTAAATGGAGTGACAAGTCATGGCCACAATCACAATCCCCGCTTTCTCGAAACAATTCGACAAGAGGACTACTTTCAGCGCCGAACGAAGAAGCGCCTTTTCAGCTAGTTTGCGTGACAATAGGGATCACATCACAGTGTTCATCAATACAAATCACTGCATGGATCTTATTGTACAAGTTCTTGATATCAATATACACTACTGTCTCGACTAATCCCATCATTACATATGCTGAACCTTATCTCACAATATGTGCTTAGTACTGTCATACAGCAGAATTCTTCGATCTTATCATTAATTTGAGATATTCCGGGAATTCCCGCTGGATTCTTGTCAAGAAGGCCTTGATTGTAACTCTTTCTGACCAGCAGGCGTATCCAATGGAAAGTAAAATTATACCACCAAATGCGCCTGACGTGCCTGAGACGATCCCTAGTTGGGTCGATTCATCAGGAAGCCCCGGTCGACAATCGCCTCGAAGTTTTTGTGTGGTCGTACAATCTGAGCCATTGACGCTAGACGAATTTGACGACACAACGGTACCGTTGGCACCAGAATGATATACCGCATTACTTGTTCCATTATGAAAATGCGGATAGTCAACGTGGTGAATGGTTTTATTTTGCGAAATCGCAGAATATGCGGTAGTCTCATTTTTAAAGTCATTCCTAGGGAGCGTGGAATTATGGTTTGCGGTGGTCTCAATTTGTGGATGCGTAGCATTTTCGTGTTGTTCGTGCTCGAGAAATTCGTTGCAGCTATGTTTCAGCTTTTCTCTCCTTGGTTCTTCAATTTGGTTCTTGAATCTCTCGAATAAAAGTTTTGTTTTTTGTATCTGATGTTCCAATGCGATAGCATAATCGGGTTCAAACATCGCTAAATACGTGTAACTCATTTTGAACCCTGCTTCTGCATGTTCGGTTCCTCGACCCAGATCTGACTCTTTACAGAATATGTCTAGCGTATCGTACAAACAGATACCGTACGGTACATAAAGAGAGTCCCCAACTTTGGGCTCTGGGAAGTGCATGCACTTTTCCATAAAGTGCTTGAGTACCAATAGTGGGTCTGGAGTCGCATTGTGAGTGCGATTGACACTCATTTTAGAATATTCGTTGGCCCAACTAGGAAAATTTGATTAGGTGAGTGGCGCGGGAAACCAGATGATATGAAAAGTTATTTGTACGATTCCAAGATGGAAATGGGAGGGACTTTATAGACTTGAGCGAGTAGGTAGAGAAACGAGAGTTTACAGACCAGCAAGCCTCGTTGCGGAAATCCTTTAGATAGACTCAAGATCCATAATGTTAAGCTTTACGAGATCCCTCAGGATCGAAAGTCTATATTCAAAACCTTTCGTTACCGTCAATTGTCTTCCTGCATGCTGCAGTGTAAAATTATAATAGTTACTGCTTCATCGGTGTCATAATTTGTGCTATCATAATGCAAACAATTAAACATCAGACCATCCTCTCCTGACCCTTCAAGAAACCAGAATATGTCCTACCTTTGTCGCAGTCAACGAAGGTTTACATCCCTGATCCCAAAAATTCCATGCATATGCGATTTTGATCCTACAGGATTTTTGCCGTACGGGAGGATCAAAACTCTAACGCGCCAGTCTTGAAAGCCTACTACCGAGGTACTCCACAATCAGGAATCAGGATTCATGAAATCATTCAAGATGTGGAGAATTAGTCATACGATGGTTTTGGTCGCTAGTAAAACAACTTTTGTCAGAGTGAAAAGACGACGACCGTCAAGACACGTCTGTGGAGGAACGTCGCCAGGCACATTAACTTCGAAGGATCAATCCAAAGAACGGGAGCAGCCGCGAGGATCATGGAGGATTTTAGGTTTTGCGGGGGCGTGTGGGGGCGGGTTGATAAATCCTTCAGCCTAAAGTTTCATGACGAAAATTCGCTGCAAGATAAATTTGAGCGTATAACTCGGAGGACCCAACTTTAGAGTTCAGTCGACCCGAAAATGCGGGGAACTCTAAAGTTGGTCAACTTAGCTTTAGACTTTAACGGCTTAGTCGACTAAGCATTTATGCTAGTAGGTAGTCTAAAAGGCCTTTAGTAGTCTTTCAAAAGGCCTTTTAGAGCCCTTTCACAAAGTTAATCAATAGTATCAAGGGATTTGAGAGGCCTCTTAAAGGCCTCTTAAAGCCCTCTACTAACAAAATTTTCCATAACTTGTAAAGTTTTTTAGTAATATTAACATTTTGAATAGTTTTAATAGTATATAGATATCTTAGAAGGGCTTAAAAAGGTGTTATAAAGCCTATTAAATTAGAAGTGTACTATGATATAAGCTTACTATATAAGCGTAGGAAAGCTTAGTTATTACTTATACTTTTTAAAATCTTGCCTAACGGCTTTTAAAGCCCTTTTAAATCCCGATAATTAAAGGTGTTTTAAAGGGCTCTTAGATTACTTACCGGCATAATTGCTTAGTCGACTAAGCC
>Ga0160429_1000199_pt1 | contig 72536 bp, 66 predicted proteins | sample SolpanmetagenomR_FD_108199 | JGI IMG/M metagenome (GOLD analysis project Ga0160429, IMG submission 108199) | Solar panel surface microbial communities from Lawrence Berkeley National Laboratory, California, USA - R | ecosystem: Engineered > Built environment > Solar panel > Unclassified ... | reverse complement strand
TGCGTTATTATTATGAAAAAAAGTCACGAATTCCGTTTGGTTTCGGACCGTTTTGGTGTAACATGGATTATTCTCGCGTAGGATTTTAGAGTTTCTGTCATCTTGGCGTTGTTTTCTCCAGACGTTGTTGTTGAGGCAACCAAAGTTTATAACAGTTACCAAAGAATCCGCATTACATATCATATACTTGGCCTCATATAGAGTAAGAGCTCTTATATAGAGATTTCATGAATACGACCTTATGTCTTATGTAACTCGTAGAATCAATCTAATTTTATGCTACTACATATTATGTTTAGACATACATCAAAATCCACGCTATGCATAAAAACCCATCAATTTGCATGCTACAATTTCGCTTTCAGAATTATTGGTTTATCTTGTACTACAACACAAGCAATGACTGCTATATCATCCGTTTTACCACCATGAAATCTTTCATTTGGAAAATGTTTATGAACTTCTTTTGCAAAAGGTCCATCCCGTTTTCGATCGAGTCCTGCTCTCTTGCCTTGATACATGATTTCAAAAGCAAGTTTCGCTGCCAAATTGTTTGCTATGTCATCACTTGCTGTATGGCCCAGCAGTAACGAGCGCAGTTTGTTCTCACTGGCCTGTTTTTCTGTGTTGCTTTCGTGTTTGTTAGACGGCCAATAACCAGCAGATTTCATAATGTTCGAAACTGTGTGAAGAACTTCTGATGCACTTAGATTGTCCCACAATCCATCTGTGCCCATAATCACTACATCGCCATGTTTAAGTTCATGATGCGTGACATCAGAGTCAGAAGGTAGATTGTCGTGTTGTTCTGCACCATACGCCTCTCTCTGTTTTGCCATTTGCGGTGTTAATTTACTCAATTGATAAGGAGTGTTGAAAGCTAATGTTTGTGGTTCGGACATGTATGACACTTTGTCTGGTGAAAGTATAACAAAGCCTGAATCCCCAAGACTGGCATATAGATCAGTCTGTGCAATTATACGTATAATAATGATTGATTGTAGGAATACTTACTTTGCAACCTCTAGATAACCACTTGAATCTGCCGTAGCCACGCACGCTGTCGATCCTCCTGCTAGAATAGTTTTGTCCTTTTGTACTTTGTCATAGCCCTTTTGTAACAACTTGATTGGTCTTAGACCTGCTTCTGTATCTGGTCGAAGTGTGGCATCTGCCATGTAACGAGTCAAACCATGAGCAAACGCTGCAGGATTTACACCCGATTGTTCCCAACCTCCCACTCCGTCTACAACAGACAATACAACATGTCTCCTACTTCTTCCCACTTGAGCCATGAAAAAGGCATCTTGACCTGAATTGGCCTCTACAGAAGTCAAAACAGGTTCCTGACCCTCGACGTGTTTCTGCGTCCACAAATTGACTCCTGATTTGACACTTGTAAGGCCCGATTTCTTTCCTGATGCCGATACTGCTAGATGATATGAAAACGGCGGAGGAGCATTATGGCTATCGCTATGAAATTGTTTGTTGGCGACAAGTTTATTATGTGATGGAGAAGAATATGCGATGCGAGATCTGACAAAGCCGGATCTTGAGGAAAAGCTCACCAGTGCATTGCGAGGTTGGCGAGACCAGGTACGGAGCATTGAAGACTTAATGGTAGAAGAATTATCAGGGTTAATAGGTACATAGTATGTCGAGTCGATTGTCAATACATATTCAATGGTCGGAGAGCGTTTGCGATGTTCACTTTCGAGACTTTCAAATTCACCTCCATTATTTTTTCCACCAGCGTCATGAACACATAGAATTGAACCCGACATGAATAATGTTACGTATTTCGTCCGCCAGTGAACAAACATATTAGAAAAGTCATAAGAGATGGCAGTCCACCCATCTCGAAGGGCTTATGTCGAAGATGAACCCTCCCAAGCAGCCGAACAGACTTACGACCTCAGCAACGTCCCGATAGATACCGACTACGATCTTCCAGCCAATCCCAACCTTCCTGGTGGTAACACTGCGCGCGCATCCGCCGTGCTAGCAGAATTCTCGCGCAAACGGGCAGCGGCAGCAATAGCCGTTCCGACAGATGATGTACAAGTCCGTTCACGGCTCCGAGAACTCAATGAGCCAATGACAGTATTTGGAGAACGACCGGAAGATAGGAGAGATAGGTTGAGGGGTATATTATATGCTTTACAAGCGGGACCCGATACGGAAATGGAAGACGGCGTTGAAGATACTGGTAAAGGAGGACAAGGAGATCTAGGAGAAGGAGACGAGGCAGAGCAGGAAGAGCAGGAGTTCTATACGGCTGGGACACAGGCGTTAGTCGATGCACGGAAAGATATATTACGATATTCCATGCCGAGAGCGAAACGAAGAGTTGATGCGCAGAGAATTGCTGCTGGTATAGAATTAGACAGACATGTTGAACATAGATCGAACGTTAGAGAAAGACTTGGTGGGTTTGAATTATTCGGATCACAAGTCGCAGGAGATAGACCAGTCAGTATGGTGAGGTTCGCGCCAGATGGAGAAATGCTCGCAGCTGGGAATTGGGGTGGTGGTATTAAACTACTTGGTGTTCCGGACTTGGAAGAAAAGATGTTACTTAGAGGTCACAATACGCACGTTAGTGGTATATCGTGGCTGGCAGAAGGTATCACTGAAAAGGATAGTAATACAGTGAAACTCGCTTCGGGTGGAGGTGAGGGTCACGTAAATCTATGGTCTACTAAACAAGATACGCCATTAGCAACGTTACATGGTCATTCTGGAAGAGTATGTCGGGTGGAGTTCCATCCATCAGGTCGATACTTAGCCTCGGCATCTTATGATACGACTTGGAGATTATGGGACGTAGAAACAACTACAGAATTATTACTACAAGAAGGTCATTCTAGAGAAGCGTACGCCATAGCGTTTAACACAGATGGCTCTTTAGTCGCTAGTGCTGGTTTAGATAGTATAGCCTGTTTATGGGATATACGGACGGGTAGAAGAATACTTTACTTTGAGAACCATATCGCCCCGATATATGCCCTTGATTGGAGCGTAGACGGATATCGAATCATGAGTGGATCAGCCGATGGGTTTGCTAAATGCTGGGATATCCGTGCCATGAAAGAAACAGCATCTATTGGTGCTCACAAAGGTGGTGTTACTGATCTAAGATGGTACAAAGGAATGGACGGACCAATGAACCAGCATGGAGATATGGATGGAATCGACGTGACAGATCCAAAACCAGCAAAGGCAGGGACATTTTTCGTAAGTGGTGGATTTGATAAAAATGTTAATATATTCTCTTCCGACGATTGGGTCTTGTGTAAGAGCCTTAGTGGTCATAGTGGAAATGTCTTGGCTGTAGACGTCACGGCAGATGCAAAATGGATTGCGAGTTCAAGTCATGATCGGACTGTAAAATTATGGGCTAGAGATGATATGGAAGCATTGTAAATAGTAGCATGAATATATGACATGATAATATATCTACTATTTTGTCTATGAAATGGTCTTTTCCTTCATTTCAATGCCATGTTTCTCTTTCAATTCATTTCTTAACGATTCAGCGATGGCTGGTTCTAAAGGAGCAATAACACCTCTCTCCTTGATCGTACCGTTCAACACTTGAAGTACAGCGACTGCACATGGTACTCCTACTAATTTTGCCATTGCTGTGCTTCCCTTAGGATCACCATATTCGCAAAGAGTACTTGTTCGCCACTCTTTGATACCATTTTGATGTTCAATCTGGAATTTGTGCTGTAACATTAGTAAATCACGTTCTCCCTCTTCAAATTGCATTTTCTTCTCGAGAACAGCACATAAGGTATCTAATGCATTGTTGCGAGGTTCAATCTTGTCTTCACTGAAGAGTCCGAGCCATCTTAAGCCATTGATGATGCGAGTCTTTTCTTCTTCGCTGCCAAATTTGGTTTTGGAAGAAATAGCTTCGATAATATCACTGTAATGGAACTACGTCAGTATGTATCAAGATATTGTGTTTTTAAAACTAAAACTGACCTCTCTTTGCTGGTAGTACTGCCAACAACTTTTGCAGTTGCATCACTCCATGACAAGACTGGTTGATCATCCACGTGTTTTAGGAATGCTTGCTCCTCGTCAGAAAGAAAACCGATATCAACCAAAGTTCTAATAAATTCCGGGAAGCCCTGATATCTGAGTGTACCACGAATTATGGTATCTGCTTCTGGCATCATATAGCGGCCTTTATAAGGGGTCGAATCACGGTTAGGATAAGCTACAAAAGCATAACCAGGGTAAATATAGTATGGCTTAGCAGTTCCCATCAATTCCGGACCAGGAATATCGACAACTTTGCCATCTTGATAGTATTTGGCAGAATTGCGGAGGGCAAGAAGTACACCTCTACTCGACCAAGAGAATTTGTATCCCAATGGATTATCACTATCTTCTGGAGCTGGTAAACCACCACAGTAACTCAAGAACTGCAGGATTTTGCCACCAGCCTTGTGAACTTCGTGGATAGTCTTGATAGCATACAAGTGATCAATACCAGGATCGACACCGATTTCATTCATGACTGTTATATCGGCGTCTTTGGCAGCTTGGTCCAATTCCATCATTGCGGGAGAAACATATGATGTTGTTACGACATGCTTTTTCTGTGCAATGGCGGCTTTAATTACAGCAGCATGGTGTGTGTATGGAATCAAAGAAATGACAAGCTCGACTTTTGCAATCTCTTTCTCGAGAGCATCCGCGTCGTTCACGTCGAGAGTGATTGGTGTTGTATGGCGGAAGCCAGAGCAAAGCTTCTTTGCAGATTCAAAGGTCCGACATGCTGACAAAAAGGTCGAGTATTAGTTGCACTGAAATTTATATAAGCGAGCTATACTCACCGACAGTTACAGAGACGCCAGCATCGTCAAGTACTTGCACTGTAGGTCTAGTTACGAATCCTGCTCCTAAAAGTAAAACATGATTTCTACGAGAATTAGCGTCTCATCATTCACTCTTGGTACGTATGATGTCCCTTACTTCGAGCTTGTGCCCCTGAAAGACAGAATTGCATCCATTGTGTGTTAATGTGATTGGGTCAGTCACTATGTTCGACTTTAATCAGGATTATTGCTAATCGAAATGACTGGGCCGAAACAGCTTTGCCAAGTTCCAGGCTTTTGTGCATTTGCAAAAAATGTCATGAACATGCGGGGCACTTTCCTGGCCATAAACTTGTTGACTGACGTCATGCTTACGATATGCGTCGCTTTGACAACCTTTGCGACACGATTATGTCCATATCTTGAGGCGTAGATTCTGTTCATATGCATGTAGCAATATTAGTCGTAATAGAGGATACATTGTCACCGTTTGGGATTCAGTAATGAGAGAGCTTAGCCAGTGTAGATGTAACATAAACAAGGATGGGCCAATTGACTTTGACCGAATTCAGATGTCAGGGCATTTAACTTTGAAGATCGGCTGAAGTTTACGACAGGGAGTTTACAGTATCATCTTACGGATTCATCAATATCAAGAGTTATACAGTGTAGATAGATGAACGTTAGTGAACTTCGAGCGGAGGTTTGTCTGTTTCAGAATGTAACACACGAGGTCCGAATATACCTGCTGATGAAATTGATCATCAAGATTTGTGATGTGAAAATAAAATTATTGACCCCAAAAAAAAGCGGCATCCAGACTGCCGGGCCTAAGAGTTTTCAGCCGCGAACTCCGGCCGATCAAAGACTGCCGAGCGGGTTTACGTCCGATTTTTGAAAATCTGGCACTGTTCACAAACATCTTTAACGAGTGTATTTCTTTGCTTGATCATAGAAACTGGCGTCTGCATTTATACCGTGCATTATTCAAGCCGTTGAAACAACCAAGACTTTCATGCAGTTCGGCCTATTTTTAGACCCAACTTGTCTTACTCTGCGTCATAGTCCAAATTGCATCTCCCGAATATTATTTGTTTTGTTGGAGGAATAACAAGACTTTTTTATCTTACAATCGAGCGATATATGAAGTATATGATTATATCTGGATCGGTATAGGCCCATTTGTCTTTGACGTAACGCAATCTTTCCAAAATACACCAAACGTAAACTGGTTACGCCAAAGCAGGATTATTAGCCAGCGTCAATTTCCCAAATTTTCAACTCCATCGCAGCAGAACAGTTTATCTTTCATGACCGGGACATCATTCGTTGTGACGATATTGGGTTGATGACGTCGCTGCGAGGTCATTCGTCTAGGCTGAATTATGCCCAGCAGTTCTGGACATTCCAAGCGCAAGAGCTTCTTTGGCTTTTCGACCACAAATGATAAGAATGGAACAAAGACGGTTGTTGACGGTGAGGTTAAGAAGTTGTTTAAGAAAAAAGGAACATCATTGTCGATGGCGGAGAATAAAGTACCAGATGGAGATCAAATCAGGATCAGTATCGATAGTTCCGCGTCCACATCGGTGGCCGGTCCAGTCACACCAACTTCTGAAACAAAGTCTCGCAGACCATCCGTCGGCTTAAAGACAAATTCATCCAAACCGGGGTCAGTCTTTGGTTCTTTCATATCTCTACGATCAGCTGTCGAAGAAGAAGCCTCTCAAAATCGATATCCAAACTCTGCAAGGTCGATTCACTCCAATGATGTCGACTTACTTCCTGTCGTACCACAAAGTAGAAAGGTTATAAAACATGGAGAAGTGCAAACTAGCAGTGGAATGTTTCGAAAGAAAAAGGAATATCTTGTTCTTACAGATACATGTCTAGTGCGGTGTAAAAATCATACAAAAGCTACGGAAACATACAAGTCTATCATACCGTTAAACGCGAGGAATTCCAATACTAGACATGCCTCGAGTCAATCAGTCAGCTCTACACATGAGATACAGACGATCAGTTCTGATTCGGCGAGTGAAAAAGACGGAAAAATACCACTAAATCAGATTGTAGCCATTTATGCATCCGATGATATTCGTTCGTCATATGCTTTGGAAGTGTGTTTTTCGGATGAGGATACCAATCATGCGTCTACAATGACAATGCAATTCACATATGTGCTAGAACGAGACTCTTGGATGGAAGTTATAAGGTCTGCGGTTCAAAGCTTACGCGATCATATCGCTCCAAAGATAAAGAGATCTAATTTAGATAATGCGGTAAGATACTTGGAAAGAGAGAATGATTATGACTCGTCAAATTTCAAAATCTTCAAAGTGATACAAAAGCAACAAGCAAAGACTCACACAAAATCATCGACTGATGACCTGTCAAAAATTGGATCCACGGTCTCTTTCCTTGCAATTGGTATACATAAAATACATATAATACCGCTCCCACGTGAAAATGGACGAACTTCAGCACCAATGATGACATTATTCTCACCTAGATCATACGGCATTCTTACTTTGAGTGCTTTACACCTCCAACAACGCGATGATACGTTCGAGATTACATTCAGACAGCCTCTGAAACCTGCAACAACTTTGACTTTGGCGTCAATGGAGTCGACCGAAATTGCATTGCAGATACGAGCTGCTGAGCATTATTTACGACCAGAGACGTTACAACGGCTTTATCATTTCGACGTCCCTTCTCATGTTCGGAGTCAGATCTCAGAGACCAATGACCGGCCTGATGATGATTACTGTGCGTTCCAGCGAACTCTTGTAGCTTATTGCCTGTCCTATGACGCTTTTCCGAACAAGATCAATTACTTTGTCAATCACGAAGGAGAAGATGTACCACGATTCGAATTGTTACCGCCCATTAATACAAAACGTGTTGATTATAGTCTGATGGAGTTGCTCTCAATCTTTCGAGCCTTGCGGTACAACGAAAGTTTTGCAAGTATATCATTTGCAGGAATCGCTTTGGACTCTCTACGTAATTTATATGATAAGTTTGGTTACGAATTCGTATGTATGCAAACCAAGGACGGTATTCCTCTCCAGTTTCCGGCTGGAGAACTCAATAAAGATCCATTACTCGTTCAAGAAATTCGTGCTTTAGCTTCTACCAATAAAAGGCTATGTAGACTAGACTTTTCGAGATGCATTCGACAACAGGCAGGACCTGATATTGGATGTGGGATTGTCGAGGCTGTTCTTCCTCTATGTGGACATCAAACAACAAATGTCGATAAAATAAGTTTAAATGGGATCAAATTGAGTGAAGTTGATCTTGATTATTTGATCGGTGCCGCAGCAGATCGTGCTTGTCACTTACGTGCTTTGGAATTAGGCAGTTGTGGTTTGAATGATAGATCTCTAAATCTAATACTTGACGCTCTACGTGCTCATGAAAACACGTTGGAGATTTTGGATATATCGGGTAATTCTGCACGTCTAAGTCCAATCATATTTGGTGCTCAGATTAGTGTGTTTGGTTTCATTCGTAATCTTGATTTATCTAATCTGGCTCGAACTTCTGGATCTGAAGCACTTCTTGATGCAGATACTCTGATGACTTGGCATCTAGAGGTTTTGAAATTGAGCGGTGTCAATATCAACGCAAAAACGGTTGATGCTTTGGCGGAATATCTTTCGAGTCCACGCTCAAACACGTTGAAAGAATTGATTGTAGATCATGCATCATTAACTGGAGCAGAGATTGCTACGTTGATGAAGTCTGTAAAACGACCAATAGGTACGACGAGTAATTTACATTTTGACATCAGTCATAACAACATTTACAAAGACCATGAAGCTTTGAGTGATGCATTTGTCAAAGGTTATTCGCCTACACACGTCACATTACGAGCGATGCAATATAGAGATGAAACAATATTGCGGAACTTGTTTAATGCCATTAGACAGAATAAAAGTACTAGATATCTTGATATATCAAGGATTTCACTGCCAGGAGATGCTAGTGAAGAGACTGCCAGTGCATTACAAAGACTATTTGCAGAGAATACTTGGCTAGAAGAATTGGATATTTCTGGCGAAGATTCGCGGTTGGAAACTTCTAAATTCGGGACTGGGTTGAATCGAGCGTTATCAGGATTGATCAAGAATGAAAGTCTACAGATCCTACGTATCCAAAATCAGAAATTGGGTGTTCCAGGTGCGGGAGCTTTGGCAGAGGTATTACGAGAGAATTTTTATTTACGAGAACTCCATTGCGATGGTAATGAAATTCCTCTTTCAGCATTCACAGATCTTGTTAATTCCCTTCATAAAAACACTACACTGATATATCTGCCTTTAATGGATGAAGGTCGAGCTCAAGCACTTGAAAAGACAGAACAGCAAGTAAAACAAATAAGAGATCAAACCGTGGTAACTCCGACTTTACCAGATTCTCCTCTAGCAAAAGCAACATCACATTTAGGTATGATGAAAGGTCTGGCAGGTGTTAAACGTAGTTTTGTCAGATCAACTTCTGCTCAACTTCCAACATTCCCAAGTCTTACGCCGGTGAGAGGGAGTCATGTTTCCCCAACTAATAGATCAGATTCTCTCCCCAAAAACCGGTCAAGTACAATGTACACTCTCGCCAATGGTTCATCAGCACAATTGAGTGAACAAGACATCATGGCTGCCTTACGACTCGTTGCCGAATCGTGGGACAGACAACAATATCGTCTACAACAATATCTACAACGAAATTGGTCTTTATTGCATGGCATTGACGTGCCAATGGACATTCAAGAAGAAGAATTTGAAAGGCCGATTTCGGTAATGTCGCTGAACAACGTGATTGATAAAGTCAAGATCGATTCGACTCCAACGATTGAACGGTTGACGATGGACTTTCAACCGTTGGAGATTTCTGGATTCACTAGTGATTTGAATTTAATGACTGGCGAGCCTGTTGACATTGGGGATGGTGACGATGACGAAACAGGTCTGTACATGACGTACAATCCCACTGTCGTTAATTCTCCATCGAAAGATCATCACGAGTTATTCACGACTAAGAATGGCTATGATGGGAATGTCAGTGCTTCATCCATCAGTCCGATGACTGTTGTAGATACAAACGATTCTATGCTTTCGTTTACCGAGAGGTTTTCCGTCTATCCGTCTTCACAAGTCATCAACAGTAAAATAAAAGACGAGAATGGTAATAGAAGATCGTCAGTCATATAACAACCACAGAAGTAATAGATCTTACGGTCAACAACACGCATGTGTTTGAATGGGGATTTGGATTTTTGGGGGGAAACAATTCTGTACTATAATTTTATATATATATAAAAGAAGCCTTGCTTGTATATTATTCTCTTCGCTTTTGTTGAACGAGTTGGGAGAACAAGTTTCTATTCTCCACCTAATCTATGACCGGCGCCACGAGAGTTCCATGGACTAGTCCACGTACTTTTCGAAGTACTAGCATTACTCGAAGAAGTATTACTCGACGAACCAGCACCACCACCACCATTAAAAGCCGTTCCGTAATTTCTTATCTTGACGGTTTTGTCTCCCATCATGCTCCCATCACCTGGTCTGCCGGCATTCTTCCCACCTACTAGACTCACAAACCGATCTACGAACCTGACAAAACCATCTGGTGTGGTCAACCATCTGCTCGCAGTATGTTTTTGCAAAGAGCCGTAGGTGGGCCAAATGTCGTTTAAGAAAATATACAAATGCGCGGCAACGATGCCCGTCCCTTCGATCAAGACCTGTTCCGGCCCGGCCATGCCGCCCATGACGAGTGCGGAAACAAGCATGAGCCAGGGCAGATAACGAGCTTTTACGGTAAAGAAGATGAACGAGACTTTGGCGTCGGGGGTGGTGACGGAGGATAAATAGACGAGAGAAGCGGTGAGGGAGGATAGGAGGAGGGGAGACGAAAGTAGATGTCCTGCGAGAAACTATGTCGTGTTAGTGAAAGACATCAGTGTATCATCTAATTATGTGGGTGATGGGCAAGAAAAGAGAAGAAAGAAAAGAAAAGAAAAGAAAAGGAAAGAAAATGTAGGCATCACTTCGAAAAATCCAATATAATAAATATACAATGGACGTGATAGAAGTGATTGCCACACTTATAAAACCCCCATTTCCCATCCCGTGTGATTCGTATATTTGACTCAACAAGATCCCCACGGGACGAAAAGACGAGAGAGTTTCTTCTTCCTCGATTCCAGGAACCGTCTTCAGCTAGGGAGATTACAATGACTGAGCGGGCAGATTATTTCGAGGGATTTTACCAAACAAACACAAAACAAAGACTACATGAAAATACAACAGATACTTTGTACAAAGAGAAAGACGAAGCGGAATAGAGAAGAAAGTGAAAGAAAAACTCACAATAATCACCGCCGAACAAAAGACTATGAAAAACATAAAATCCGCCGTCCCCGTGCGTCCATGTTGGAACCTCTCGGCTTCGGATTCTAATTTACTCCCGTAGACGAATAAAAAGTAGGGATCCATCAGTAAACCCCAGTTCGGTTTCGTCAGTAAGAGAGAGGTAATTGGTCTCCATATTTGAGGGACGGATTTATATGTAAAGATGGTCTGGGAGATGTAGACTAGATAATAAGGGTTTATGATGTGGAGAACCCATGTGAGGACTGATAGGAAGATTGAGAGGGCTGTAATGGTTCGTGTTATTGGAGGGAGTGAGAAGAATGCTTGTGCATAAGGGGAAGACATTTCTTTTTCCTATTATTTTCCTAATATACCAGAGGTTAAAAGAGTATACAAGGTGATGAGAGACTTGGCATATGATGCTTCAATAATCGATCACACAGATTATCAAGCTGTCACATAACAGGTGTCTGTAATAAATATATATAGCTATCACCATATTATAGAGGATAGTAATGCCAAGAAATACGCAAAAAAGCTAGCTGGCTGGTCCAAAATCACCTGGTAATAATAACAAACAATACCAACATTCACATGATAACTATTATACATTGTGACTATCATCTATCCTTGTAACCATCATACACTCCATATTGAATTACATGTTATAATAAAAACAACCGTTAATTTACCCCACTTGTCCATCAGCTACTGCAAGTCTTTGTTGTAGTGTTTTTGCCTTTTTACTTGTACCTTTCTTCTTTGTTGCTGCAGGTGTACTAGTTTCATCATTTACGACTGGTGTAGCAGCCCCAGAGGGTTTATTCGAATCACCACCATCATCAAATTTACCTTCTCCTATAATCCAAAAATATCAGCAAATATATTGATACAATAACATAAATAAGAAACTTACCCTCATGATACATATCGTCCATACTTATTTCCTTCTTCCTCGAAGCTCCACCCGTAGTCTTTTTACGTTTCTTACTTGGATCTTTACTTTCCTGTTCAGCAAGTTCTGCTTCTTTCTTTTCTATAGCAGCAGCTTGTTCATCATCTGCCAACCACAATGCAATATCCTTTGTTCTGTTTTCACGAGTTGTACGATTGTTAAAGTCAACAATCTTTTCACCACCAGCGGGAGCACCTCCACTAATAACAACTCTTTGAACTTCTTCTTTCTGCAACGCTCTTTTACGGATTCTTTCTTCAATAGTTCCTCGGGTAATTAATCGATATACTGTGACTTGACGTTTCTGACCTAATCTATGAGCTCTATCCATTGCTTGACTATCAATGGTTGGATTCCAATCACTATCGTAAAATATAACTGTGTCGGCACTTGTCAAATTGATACCGAGACCACCTGCTCTTGTTGATAATAAAAACACAAATATTTCATCCGAAGACTGAAATGCTGCTACGGTATCTCTTCTGTCTTCTAATTTGGTAGATCCATCGAGTCTACAATATCTATAATTTCTATATGTGAGGTATTCTTCCATCATATCAATCATACGAGTCATTTGGAAATATAACAAAACTCGATGACCGCCTGCTTTCAATTCGACCAACAATTCATCAAGTTTGGCCAGTTTACCGCAATCACTGACAAAACGTCTCATTGACGGTACTTCGATTTTAGTGTACCTTTGTTTTTGTGAATCTGGTGCAGGTAAAAGATTAGAGATTGGATATTGTGAAGGTGGCACTTTTGATTTTAGTAGTGCAGCTTGGACAGATGTTTTGATAGGATAAAGAGCACGTCGCAAAGGTACATTGAAGAACGAGGTCTGTTTCTCCATTAATGATTGTTGTGATGGACATACGAGTTCGACAGGAGGAGCTTGAGCACGAGGATAAGTGCACCGCTCAATGACATCAAAACCAGTCTTATCTCTTGACATTCGAGATATCTTTAAAAGGTTCTGCGTATCATTTGTCGAAGATAGTGGTTGTCTGATGATTTTCAGCATAGAATGGGCAGGCGTGTAATCGTCCGCATCAACACTTGCAGAATTCTCCCGAATTTCGTGCATTATTCTATCCAATGTGGTTCCATGAGCAATCTTGACGAGATCACTAGCTGATTGATCGATAAACCTTAACCATGAAAAAGAAGCCTGATGAGAATCACTGGATCTGATATTCTCTGCATCCCAAATGCTCATATTGTACTTTAAATGCTTTTGTCGCCAGCCTGCATGTATATTATCAGATCCAGGCAAGTCTATACGACCATCACCAGATGCCAATCGCTTTGGAAGCCAATAATCAACCGAATTTTTGACTGAGTAAGAAACATTTATATTAAAGCCTTCCCTCATGAATGATGCAGTTTCAGCCCATGTTGACAATGAAAATGGTGAACTAACATCTGCTCTTTCAAATAAATCTGGATGATTACAGACTTTTCTGAACTGCATGACTAAATTCATCAAAGTAGCTGCATCACCTTCATCTCCCACAGCAGCCCTTTCTATCAAATCAGCAAAGCTAATCTTATTTCGAAGACTTGTATAATAAGCCCTCTGTCGATACGTCAAATCGCAATAAACATCCAACTCGACCTTGTCTCCGAGTTCTTTTTGTACATGCTTTTTGACTCTTCGAAGCATAAATGGTTTTAATATCATATGTAATCGTTTTAGTTGATCCTCGTTAAGTTGTGTATTACTTTGAGCATGACTCTCAATATCCTTCGAAAACCATTCACTAAACTCGTCATGTGAATCAAATAAACTAGGCATAATGAAATGTAAAAGAGCCCATAACTCTTGCATATTATTCTGAATTGGAGTTCCTGTCAAAAGTAGTCTATTTCGACAATGAAAGCCTAAAAGAGCCTTCCATCTAGAACTTTGGGAAGATTTGATAGCTTGTGCTTCATCAAGAATCATGTACTGCCATTTGATCTTTTGAAAATAGATTGCATCTTGTACAACCAATTGATATGATGTAACTAAAACGTGAAAGGATGATTCTCGGTTATACGTGATATGTTTTCGATCCCAAAACTTTCTCAATACTTTTCTATCTTTCGCATTACCCCAATACGGTAGTACTTTGAGGGTGGGTACAAACTTTGCAATTTCTTGCTGCCAATTGTGTAAAGTAGAAGCAGGAGCAACAACCAAGAAAGGACCCCAGATATTATGTACTTCTGCTAGATAAGACATGACAGATATCGACTGTACAGTCTTACCAAGACCCATCTCATCTGCTAAAATACCATTGATACCTTGCTCATAAAGATTGACTAACCAATTTAGGCCTTTTAATTGATATTCTTTCAATTCACATGTCAGCATTTTAGGTTGAGTTACATCAGTTGTTTGTAAACTAGAAGGATTTTGAAAGTTCATTTCCCCATCGTCAAAGTCAGATTGGGCTTGACCATCATTATTGAATGCACGAGCTCGATCTTGTGCTTCTTGTACTGCAATCTGAGCATTTGTCATTGCTGCCTGTCGAAGCGCCGTTTCATCTTCTGCATCAAAATCAAGTTCATCAAAATTAGTAACCTTTGTACCGAGTTTAGCATTACTCGGCGGTAGATCGACAGTATGGGCATGAGTAGGATCTTTGACAATAATCTCGCCAGTGGGGACAACATCATTGGAAGATCGCTCCAACTCATCCGTCTTGACTTTTTTACCAATAAAGTGACTATATAATTCAGTCTGGGATATCAAGAAATTCAGCTTCCTCTTTTGGCGAGCAGCTTCCCGATCTGCCTCAGCTTTTCGAGCATTTTCAAGCTCTTGTTTTTCCGCCAATTTTCGCTGATCTCTTTCATCTCTTTCATTACGCTTCCAAAATGAAAGCATCTCCCTCATACTTCTCTTTGCACGTGCCTGTACATCTTTTGCTGCTTTTGTTGTCTTGATTTGCCATCTTCGAGCCTCTTTCGCAGCCAGTTGTGCTGTCTTTCTTATATTCGTCATTCTTACATCAATACTCGTATGCCGGACTCGAAATACTTTATTGATGTGATTTCTCGCAAGATCTCTCCAAATTTGTTCATAAATTTGATTGTAACCCTTTGAAGTGTATGGTACAATTTCTTTTGTAGGTTTTCTTCTTTTGGACGACTTTGGTTCTATTTCTGCGATAACAGTGTCATCAATCTCATCCACAAGATTCAGGTCATCGGCCCCTGCATCCAGCATTGCTTGACCCATGACAGCATTATCAATTTCCGCTTGTTTTTGTTCTTTACTCTTTTTGAGTCGACTGCTTGGTTTGATGATTCTTTTAGGTCTTGAACTTGTTGGCTCATCTGGTGGAGGTGATGCGTCTACCTCAACATCATCCTGTGGCGAGTCTTCGGGCTTTCCTTGTAAAAGGTCTTCGGTAGTTTTAATCTTTTTACCAGCTCTTTGAACATCTTTCAATATCCTTGATCTTTGTTCTTCGTCATCCAACGTCTGTAGACGTTCCATGGCTTCATCTCTCTTGGCTGTTTCGTTCTGAAGAGTTCGTTCCCGTCTTCTTTTACGTTGCATATCCTTTTTCCGTTCCTTTTCATCCTCGACATCTCTACTTCGTACGTTGTCTTCCGCTTCATGTTCATGTTTGATGACGAATATTTCTTTTGCCAATTCCGAACTCTGCGTAAACATTTCTTGATAACTTGTCAGGACATGCATTCGTCGGCGCTTTGATTAGTCAAATTAGTTTACTGTCGACTGAACAAGTATAAAATACTTACCTTTCGCCTTACTGACTCCTGATATTCTAGCTCAATCACACGTTTCTTACTCCTACTTGCCCATTGATCGAATGATCGTTCAAACCCAGGACCCTCTACATCACTTAGATCTTGCTGTTCAATTTCGAGGTAAGCTTGTTCGGTACCGGCTACTGTCAAATTAGGAGGTCCCGACATGTCAGAAATTGAATAGTCTGGCTTTGTGGATATTGAAGCGACCTTTGGAGACGACAATGGTGCAGACTTTGTGTTATCCTTTACCTGTCGTGGCTGTTGCGGAGTGGTCTGTCTAGCCTGACGATCATGACTTGATTCTATTTGAGATGAGCGACGTGGTGCAGAATTAAGACGTGGTGAATTTGCTTTTGATGTTGTCTCAGGTACACTATCTGATAACAAGTTTGACATGGACATGGGATTTGACAACCGCGGGGCACCCGGCTACGATACTGATTAGTAAAAGATAGAAGCATTAGCATTAGCCTGACGTACAGGATGAGAAGAAGAGCCAGAGCTTTGCTTTACGCCATTGCCTTGATTTGAACGGCTTTGTTGCGCATAGTGTGGTTCTCCATTCAATGCTGTTGATGGTCTGGAATTGCCATTTGACCATTCGTTCATTTGTGATGATGTTCGTGACTTGATCATTGCGTATTAGTCTATAATTCGTAGCGATGGTATTAGAAATTACATACATAACTCCTTTGTCGTGGTGAGTATCTTTCATCTTGATATCGTGCTGGATCGTAATAGTCTCGCTCACGTGCATTTTGGGGTTGATGTTCTCTTGTCATCAGAGGTGATGATGATTGAACTGAACCCGATGGTGGTAGTCCATATGTTCCTGAGGGAGTTGATTGATTAGGATATCTTTCAGGTGAGATGTCGCTATGTCTTGAGCGATGATTGCCGGAGCGTTCCGTTTGTGAATACATTACGTTTGTAACAATATTGATTGTGCCGTAAAGTTTATAAGTATATGCGCAGCGAAGCGCCTGTTATCTCCTCACTTATCACATTATCGTTACAGCATACATAGGTGCTGACCCGAAGAATAATATTATGGACGGCTCGACCATGTCAATTTTGGACAGTTTTCAATACGATCAAGCATTCGAACATATATTGGAGATTGTGGGAGTCAAGAACGATATAATCAACAGCGAAAAAGGCGTCCCTCGGTGTATCATGGGGAACCGAAATTCCTCATCAAGTATTTTCAAAGTAAGTGGTATTCAATTGCCATGTTTATTCTATATATGTTCAGGTAATTTTAGATTTTAAATTATATAATATCAACCAATTGACATGAATTTCCCAGACGATCGATCTGGATAATGGCCGTTCTCAGGTTTTTCACGACGCGCTTGATTGATTACTGCTTTCGCATGACAAGGGGGCGCCCGAGTTTCATCCTATAATAATTTTGGTAGGCGTTTTTAAAAATAGCTTGTTCGAAGGATATGCAAATAGGCTTTTCTATCTAAATGGTTGCCAAGGATTACCCCAGCTTATGATATGGAGAACTTTTTTTTTGCTTGATCGGCTTTGACACGCTAGATTGATTACAGCGAGGGACAAAAGATTTTTACATACAATAATGGCTGCCGTATATAAATCATTGTCAAAATCCGGAAACACACAAAATGGACCACAACAACAGACTTCACAAAACCGCCAACGAGTGCTCATGTTATCATCTAGAGGTGTTACTTACAGGTCAGTCTACACTATTTTTGGTATTTAGGGATAATTTATTGATATCAAGTAGACATCGACATCTATTGAATGACTTATATTCCTTACTACCACACAGTCGTAAAGACGCAAAACTCGACACAAAATCAAAATTATATCAATTGAACGAACTTGCAGATCTTTACAATTGTAATAATGTTTTATTCTTCGAAGCGAGAAAAGGCAAAGATTTATACATGTGGATGAGTAAAGCACCTAATGGTCCGACTGTAAAAATGCATCTACAGAATCTACATACAATGGAAGAATTACATTTCTCTGGTAATTGTCTAAAAGGTTCACGACCGATATTATCATTTGATATGCGATTTGATTCTCAACCACATCTGAAAGTCATGAAAGAGTTATTTACACATATCTTTGGTGTTCCACCTGGTGCAAGAAAATCAAAACCATTTGTTGATCATGTAATGAGTTTTACCGTTGCAGCAGATGGAAGAGTGTGGATAAGGTGCTACCAAATCAATGAGACAGAGGCAATGAAGACGGTAACGAAGGCTGGTGATGAAGATGCCGAGATGGAAGATATTCAGGAGAAGAAGAAGAGCCGATCAACTGAGACAAAATTAGGCTTAGTAGAGATTGGTCCTCGATTCGTTCTCACACCCATAGTCATACAAGAATCAAGCTTCGGTGGACCAATCATATACGAAAACAAGGAATTCGTTTCACCAAATCAAATTCGAAGAGAAGTGCGAATGGCTAAAGCAACAAGACATAACATTAGAACAGATGCAGGTACTGATAGAAGGGTCAAGAAGAGTCAACTTGGGCTCGCAACTGATGGTGTTAAATTACCAAGGGATGAATTGGAGAATAATCAAATGTTTGCATAAATTAATATCCTATTTTGTCTATCCCCTCTTCTTATGAAACAAGTAACTCCCCATACCAAATGAAGTATAAATAAATAGAAACGATATATGATGTTGTAATAATAGTAACAATGAAATCCAAAAATAATGTCGTTAATCCATAAGTCCTCGCATCCCTTGTTTATATTTATTGTAAAGGACCGAAATCTTTTTCTCTCGCAGTCACTGCTTTTCTAAACAATGATCTACTTGGGGTTGCTTTGCTATATTGTCGTTGCTTAAAGGCTGATAATTTTTTACTTGCAGGGCTCATAATGGCATCGCTAGGTGAAACATATGCCTGGTTTGCAGATTTGTTTTCGAAACTACATGACATAATCAGTATATGACTCTGGGATCTCCTTGGATCTAATTTACCGAGCATTTTCTTTGTCGACTTGTGGCTCTTCAATCTTTGTGACTGTTGTTTTCCCGTCGTCTTTAATCGTTGGTGGAGGACCTTGTTGGACTTGAGTGTTGGAGGATCGAATTTGGAGTACAGCCGACATATTTCAGTTCTTTTAATTGGTGGTTATTCTTATGATAAGTAAGTATTGTAGAATGTCTATGTAATTAGATATCTTTGATGTTTTTCGGTTGATGGAGATGATGAAGTTTTGAGGGTTGGGAATTTTTGCTCAAATAGTAAATAGAATTTGGTTGTCATGACAGCCGAATTTGGGTGGTCAATCCACGTCAATTATTTTTGGAATAGATGCTGCACGATACATGAACATGTCTTGAGTAAATCTCCCAGCGCGACCTTCTGATGAGGTTCCATTCAGCTATACCACATGTCTTTAATGACATGAATGTTATCTCAATGCCTTAAGCTCCCATGTCTTCCACATGCCGTGATGCGTGAATAGATCGACAAATCACATGACCCCCAATGTCGCCAAGATTCGTTCGGTTCCAATAAAATTTCGCAATATGTTGAAAGAAATAACTTGAAAACTTCGAGCTTTTATACAAAACAGCAAACAAAAATGTGAGATAGACTATCAAGTTGTATTAATTGGCGATACTAATCTTGTAGGCATCTTCTCCGTCGTGTCGCGCTCCGTGCCATACAAGCACAAAATGCACCAGTTGTCTCACGCCGATCTATCGCCACATCAACTTCAATTTTCTCACAAGTCAATGGCTTTTCTCAAATAAGCACACTTCAGAAACGATCATACATTCATGATAGTGGCAAGTCTTCAGAATCGCCCGAAACAATAGAGCCATCTCGTTACGAGCAACGTCGTAGCGTTAAATCCGAGTCTGTTCTCGATTCGAATAACAAAGATGGCTCAGTAATGCAGCAGGCGGCCGAGACTATATCCAATGCCGTCTCAGACGCCACTGGAGCAGTCACATCTGCTATGTCGTCAATGACTGGTAAACAAGATTCCGCAAATCAAGAACCTGGAAAGATTTTATACGTTGGAAATTTATATTTCGACCTATCACCAGCGAGGTTGAGGGAGGAGTTCTCATCTTTCGGAGAAATTGTCAATTGCAAAATCGTGACAGATTCAAGCGGACTTTCCAAAGGGTAGGCATTCATTATTAGGCACATGATATATTTATACTGACAGTTGATATAGTTTCGGTTATATTGAATATGCTGAACTCGACTCGGCAGCAAAGGCTATCGCCGAGCTTGATCGTCAACTTCTCGAAGGGCGTCGCATGACTGTACAATACCACATCAGGAAACAACGAGTGAATTCCCGATTTGCTGAGCGCAATCCACCTGCAAAGACTTTATTCATTGGAAACATGTCTTTCCAAATGACCGATAAAGATATTAACAATCTGTTCAAAGACATTAAAAACTTACTTGATGTTCGTGTAGCAATTGATAGAAGATCTGGTCAACCACGTGGATTTGCCCATGCTGATTTCACCGATGTTGAAAGTGCAACACAAGCAAAGGCTTTGTTGGAGAATAAGGAAGTATATGGACGTTCATTGAAGATTGATTATGGACTTCCAAGTACTACTGCTGCTAATCCGCGTTCTTCATATGAGTAAAGTTATTATAGAATGTATTTAGGTAATATGTAAATCAGAGCATTCAATCACCACTCTTCTTTCTCCAATAGTATAAATGTGCAGTCTTTCATATTTCCTGTAGAATAGCTGATGGATGGTTGTAAGCTACATGGACCAAAGTCTTGGCAAAATTTATTCGAGCGAGTTCAAGTCTACGTAAGCTATCTTTCCTTTATATCATTAGTCAATTGCGTGTCAATGCAATACACTTGCGCCGTCTGCGCCTAAACGACATATATCATCAATTGAAGACGTTTACTTCGTTCGTTCAAAATGTCAAGTCCAACTCCTGTCAAGGCTCAACAGCGAGCTACTAGTCGTAAACGGAGCTCTACTCCACAAGCTCGAATAGTGTCAAATGACGATGAAGTGCTTGCACAAGCTACTCAACATATCAAGGAAGCAGCCAAAAAAGATTGGGATTACAAATTGACCTTTGGAATCATCACCGCACTTGCATTCGTTACTCGCTTCTGGGGCATTACACATCCAAATCAAGTCGTATTCGATGAGGTTCATTTTGGAAAGGTAAGCCCTATATTTCGAGGTAATAAGGACGATGATTAATCATGTATAGTTTGCATCTCATTACCTCCAACGAACATACTTTTTCGACGTACATCCTCCATTTGGTAAGCTTTTGTTTGCTCTTGCTGGATGGCTAGTTGGATATAATGGTGAATTCTTGTTTGAGAATATCGGAGATTCGTACATCACAAACAAGGTTCCATACGTCGCCTACCGAGCCATGCCAGCTACAATGGGAGCTCTTACTGTATCAACCGTGTTTTTGATCATGTGGGAATCAGGATATTCTCTTCCAGCTTGTATCTTGGCAACTGGGCTTGTTTTGTTCGACAATGCGCATATCGGTCAGACTCGATTGATCTTACTTGACGCTACACTTATTTTCTTCATGGCTTTGGCTGTATTGAGTTATATTCGATTCTATAAACTTCGTGATATTCCTTTTACTCGAAAATGGTGGAAATGGTTGATCTTGACAGGAATTAATCTGAGTTGTGTTATTTCTACCAAATATGTCGGTGCATTTACCTTTTTCTCGATTGGTGTACCAGTTGCTATTGATCTATGGGGTTTAATGGATGTCAATCGCAAAAAAGGTGCTTTACCATTGACAACTTTTGGTAAACATCTTGGAGCGCGATTAATTGGACTTGTTATAATTCCTTTCATGTTTTATCTTTTCTGGTTCCAGGTTCATTTTGCTGTCTTGTCACGATCAGGTCCTGGAGATGATTTTATGACTCCAGAGTTCCAGGAAACGCTAAGTGACAATGTCATGACTCAACAAGCCGTACCAATTGAATATTTTGACGGGATTAACATGAAACACAAAGAAACAAAAGTCTATCTTCATAGTCATGCAGATAAATATCCGTTGAGATATGAAGATGGTCGAATATCAAGTCAAGGTCAACAAGTCACAGGTTACCCTCATAATGATACCAATAATATTTGGCAAATTTATCCTTCGACTGAAATGACGATTGAATCTGGTCATCGTGTAAAAGTTGGAGATGTAGTTCGCTTTAGACATATTGTTACAAATACCTGGTTATTGACTCATGATGTAGCGTCTCCATATTATGCTACTAATCAGGAATTTACGACCGTTCCAATTGAAGAAGGAGACGGTGCAAGATTTAACGATACTTTGTTTGAAGTAAGAGTTGATGGTGCAAAACCCGGTCAAGATTTCAAAACAATGTCATCTCAATTTCGATTAGTTCATTGGCCAACAAAAGTAGCCATGTGGACACATACAAAACCTTTACCAGACTGGGCATTTAAACAAGCTGAAATCAATGGAAACAAGAACGTTTTGCAGTCGAGTAATATTTGGTATGCCGAAGATATACCTGCAATACCTGCTGATAGTCCTCGTATGATCAGAGAACTCAAGCAAACAAAACATATGCCTTTTTTGAAAAAATATCTTGAATTACAAAGAGCTATGTTTTTTCACAACAATGCTTTGACGAGTAGTCATCCTTATTCTAGTTTTCCCGTTCAATGGCCATTCTTATTGAGAGGAGTGTCATTCTGGACAGAAGATACGACCCGTCAACAGATATACTTTTTAGGAAATCCATTAGGATGGTGGTTTGCAAGTTCGTTACTAGCTATTTTGGCTGGATTTTTGTTAGCAGATCAATTGTCATTACGAAGAGGCGTTGATGCAATGGACAAACGTAGGTTTTTTATTTCGTTCCTTTTCGGTTCTTTTATTAATGAATGAAACAGGCACGAGATCACATTTATACAATAGTACAGGATTCTTTTTCTTGATCTGGGCTGCACATTACGCTCCATTTTACATCATGGGTCGTCAACTATTCCTCCATCATTATCTACCCGCTCATCTTGCTTCTGCTCTCGTTGCAGGCGCTTTGGTAGAGTTTGTATTTAATATCGATCCTGCTGGGATAGAAGAGACTATTTCTGCAGCTAATCGTGCTCCAGTCGCTTATGCCAAAGTTTCTTCTTCGGCTATCAATCGTATTCCAATGATTTCAAAGTCTAGATCTGGTGCTAACAAGAGTCTTTTGGCTACTTGGGCTGCTACCGGTGCTATCATGTCTGTTATACTGTGGAGTTTCTTTTATTTCGCTCCTTTGACATATGGTAATCCTGGATTGAGTGTCGATCAAGTCGTTGCTAGAAAATGGTTGAATTATGATTTACACTTTGCCAAATAGTTGTCATCATCATAATTATGGTCATCATCATCATATACATGTCTAGATAGTTTACAAGTAGCGAGGAGAAAGAAATGGAAACATTCAAAACTCAAACTCTTTTCTAAATTGATCCAAATCCATATCAGGTCCGACCATGTCCATCAAGTCTCTTCTGCCCATTATCCCAAAAGTCCTTCTCAGCGTATCATACAGATTCGTACTTTGATTCTGCCTCAACATCAACTCAATCTTCCTCTCATCTTCTTGCCCGCCGTTGAGAATCCCTTTTACTTTCTCTATCCCCTCTTTTCTCAAAACGTCGTGCATGTCTAGCGCTTTTAACAAATGTCCCGCCGCTTCCTTGTAGCAGCCGATATTAATACAGCTCACGCCGAGATTATACCTCGCTCTGACGAAGTTTGGTTTCAACTCCAACGCGCGAGAATATGCTTCGATAGCCTCTTCGCTTCTCCCGCTGTTTGCTTTTGTAGCGCCGAGTCTGTTCCATAACAAATGTATTTCAGACGGTGAAGTGTGATGAGACGATGACGAGGTTGAGGAATGGCTGGATAGAGCGCATTCGAAACAGTCGATTGCTTTTTGGTATTCTTCTGCTACGTAGAACAAGACGCCTAGACCGACTTGAACGTCTGGGTCGAGTGAGTCGCCAGTGGGGTCTAGTTGTGCGGCGGACAAAAAGAGATTGGTCACGCGGGTGTGAAGATCACGTCGGTCGGTGAAGCCCAGGATGGTATCTTCGTTGTTAAGTGAGGGAAATTCAAATTGAGATGACGTAGATGGCTGAGATAGAGTTGGGTACTTGGTCGTGACCCATCTTTCTAACGTCCTATAAGCCGTAGAATCATACCCTTCGTTTGTATATGATACTGCTAATGACATTAATGCTGATAGATTGTTCGGTGATAATTTCAAGGCTCTTTCAAATGCTCGGATTGCTGGTATTTCTTTTTCATTTTGAGCTTGTACCTGTCCTAGCGCAACCCATGCGTCTATATGTTCTGGCTGAGATTGAACAGTCGCTTCGAATGCTAATGCTGCTAACGATAACGATCCTCCTTCTTTCATTATTTGTAATCCTTGTTCGTATGAATTCGGTATTGCCTGGAAGATATTCTCTTCTTCAAATAAATAATCTCCAATGATAGCGGGATCAATATCGTGTTCGTGCGTATTCAATCCATCAAAATTTGACCATTGTTCCATATCGCTGTCAATCTCAAAATCAGGATAATTCTGTTCTGATCCCTTTTCAGCTTGTATACCACGCCAAATTGATTCAAAATCTCCAAAGTGATCCGTCTCCGTCTCCATTACTGGTTGATCTTCTACTTTATCAGCAGCTATCTCAAGTTCTGCAAATTGTGCTTCCCATTCTTGCGGATCCAATTCTACAACTCTCTCTTTCCCCTTTGTTAATGGAATTTGAGACGAAACTGGCGAATATGCGCCTTGCAACCCCATTCCGTAATTCATACCACCACGATATATGTTATTCATCGTAGGTCTGTATCCATTCATGGTCATCTGTGGCGTCAGTGGGCTTGTCATGCCTGAAACTGGACTATTTCGTTGTGATTGAAAACTGACAAAGTCATTCGACGTAAAGCTCACAGTTGGTGATCTTGAAACTGCCTTGTATTCACTAGGACTGCTCATAAACTCTTGTGACCAACCATTTGAAGTATTTTGTAATTGCGGACTACCTAATTCCATCCGAAGCTGTTCCATAGCCAGAGGTTGTGATAATGTAATTTGTGGAATATATGCGCCTCTTTGGAGGAACTCGTTCATCTGTAAACTACTTAGCAACAGTCAAAAAGCTAGCTTACCAAATGAAATACCTCATGTTGTGCTGGGCCTATACTTTGACTCCTTATACTCTCTCTCACGCCTCCAAACTCTCTCGACGCCAATCTATCCTGTTGCAACGATTTATCTTCTCCAACATGCTTGCCAAATTGGCGAAGTGGATTGGCAGCTGTCGAGCATTCTGGTCCGGCTAGGGACGACATCGTTGTCTCAAATTGTACAAGATGAGTTTTGTATGAGGCACAATGTATTTACTATATAGACGTAAACATTTCCATGTGATAGACCTCGGTCTTGGCATTGACATCATAATAATACCTTTTAAAGTTTCTCGTGAAATCATAAGTAAAGGTGAAGACAGATAAACATAATTGCGCCCAGGCTATTAATGTAACATGTCAGTCTTGAGATCGACTCGAGCTTTCTAAGTCTTGCTGCTGTGAAATAAAGGAACACTGGAAGAGTGACTCAACATCGCGAGTGGGAGCATCGATACCAATACATGAACGGGGTATTGTTGCTGTAATATGGCAGTCAATATCAGAGTACATCAAAAGCACGGTCAAGGGAACATGGCAAACAACAAGTCAACCACTTTTCAGATCTTGAACCACTATGGGTTATTCATTCCCAACTTACAAATCCCATCGGATTGATGCATATGCTAAATACTGACTTATAAACATTAAACCCCAATAGCTATTGCATGTGCCTATTTCTTTGATTAATATACACGTTTGAATGGCTTGATACTTGCGCATTCCTTCTCGTCAAGAGTATGTCCGATTACCGGGCGATAATTTAATTCTGTGTCTCCGTGAGGGTTTTTCTGCCACGTTAGCGTGTGCTTCATCCAATTCTCATCGTCCCTCTCCTTCATATCATCTCTAGCGTGACTTCCTCTAGATTCTTGACGATTCGAGGCCGCAACAGCAGTTTGACGGGCGCAAGTGAGCAGATTTCGGAGTTCTAGAGTTTCGACAAGGTCAGAATTCCAGATCATACTTCGGTCTTTGATTCCAATCTGTGAGAATTCTGCGTCGACTTCTTTCAATCTAGCAAGATATCAGCATTGTCTCTATAACTTGGGTGGACCACGTACTTGGCCAATCCTTCGTCCAAAGATTCTTGAGTACGGAATACACCAAAATCAGCCTGCATAGCCTTTTGCATCTTGAGACGAACTTCACTGGTACTCTTCGGGCCATCCGATGTTCTCACCGAATCAATTGTGCTGATAGAGTCGGCTCCAGCATCTGCGGCCAATGGAGAAGTCTTTTGACCAGGGGTGAAGTTATCGCGAATATTATGGGCAACAGCTCTTCCGAATACAACCAGATCGAGAAGGGAATTGGCACCGAGTCGGTTGGCACCATGTACCGATACGCATGCTGCTTCTCCACAAGAGTACAGACCAGGTACCACCGTATCCTTTCCATTTTCATCGATGGTCACAACTTGACCAGTGTACTTTGTCGGTATGCCGCTCATATCTGAGATAAAGTATTAGCCTTTGATTTACTGAATCGAGGGCGTGGGAACGCATACTATAATGTAGTGTAGGTAGAACAGGCACGTTTTGTCGACTAGATTTATTGAAAGTCAGTATTGTTTTTATCAAATGGAGGAAGAGATAATGTTGTCTAATCAAACATAGATTCGAGACTTACGTAACATCAACCCCAGCAAAAATACTTGCGGTTTCTGAAATACCTGGTAATCGTTCATGAAGAACGTCCTTTGGCAAATGACTGAGTTGAAGATGGATGTGATCTTTATTTGGACCGCAGCCACGGCCTTCTCGGATTTCAATTGTCATAGCACGACTGACGACATCCCGAGATGCCAAATCTTTCGCGCTTGGTGCATATCTTTCCATAAATCGTTCACCTTCAGCGTTAAGTAAATAACCACCCTCACCTCGTGCACCTTCGGTAATTAGACACCCAGCTCCTAGTATATTTTTAGTCATACATCCCTTGGATCATTGTTTGCACGACTTACCGTATATTCCGGTAGGGTGGAATTGAACAAATTCCATATCTTGATTGGGTAATCCAGCACGAGCGACCATAGCATTACCATCCCCGGTACACGTGTGGGCACTCGTCGCAGAAAACCATGCACGTCCGAAACCTCCAGTGGCAAGACAAGTATTCGTAGCGTGGAATCGGTGAATTGTTCCATCCTCTTGATTGTAAGCTATAACACCTTTGCATTGACCGTCTTCCATTATCAAATCTGTTGCAAAGTATTCAATGAAAAAGTTGACGTCGTGGCGGAGAGATTGACCGTAAATCGTGTGTAAAAGACTGTGACCGGTTCGGTCGGCAACAGCGGCGCATCGATATGCTTGTCCTCCTTTCCCGTAATTCTTGCTTTGACCACCGAATGCTCTTTGATATCTGCAAGTTCCGTCAGCCAAGTGATTAACAAATGCTTGACTCATACCACATACATTTTTCCATCCTCGGTTCGTGAAAACGGACAGCCGTAATTCTCTAATTCATAGACTGCTGCTGGAGCTTCTCTACACATGTAATGTATCGCATCCTGATCTCCCAGAAAGTCTGCACCCTTTGTCGTATCATACATGTGCCAACGCCAATCATCTTCATGCATATTCCCCAACGCAGCATTAATACCTCCTTGTGCGGCGACTGTATGACTTCTGGTAGGGAATAGTTTGGAAATACAGGCGGTGTTGAAACCAGCTTCGGCAAGACCTAGGGCAGCTCGAAGACCAGCACCACCAGCACCAACAACGATTGCATCGTACTCGTGATCGATTACAGGGTATTTGTTCGAAATAAAAGGCGATGCTTCTTTTGCTCGTAAGGGTTGATTCGATATAATTCTAGCTACAGGGGATGTGCGTGAGAATGCTCGAATTTGTTGGTGTCCGACCCTGGATACTGTACGGGCTGATCGTAGCCCTATACAAGTCATTTTGATTGCGATCTGAATCAGATCCTACGCCCTTTTGGTCAAGAGATATTACGTGGTTGTCGAAGTGGCACTTTTAATGTTCAAGTTGTGGCCAATCACAGCAAGGTCATTAGAAATTAGAGTTTGACAACCTGCATTTGAGATCTGGGCTTCAGATCGGATCACGCAAAGTCAAATTTTGTTCACCAAACATTACACAACACACATTGCCTTATCACGTACTCGCTTGCTGAATCATCTCGAAGACAGTAGGGTAATTGTGAGGCAAGTGGGAATGCCTCCGTGATATACGTAAGTCGTCTACAAGCGAGTTCGTTTCATGTATGTTATAGGAAGAAAATTAATAGATTAATGAGACTGTTACCAAATCTTCATTATTTCGAAGCATTTCTAATCTACATTCTTCTGCTACAAAGTGGAGTTTTTTATACTCATGTCTCTGAACAAGATCTGCCACTGATATGAGATTTTTTAAAATGTTATGGCTTCCCGATGAATGTTGACGTCCTCATGATCGCGCATGATGCCCAGGAGGCTGCCTGTACAACGAGATCGTGTCCGGTCGCAAGGATAGCTTGAGCTGATTTGACATTCATTCTCAGGAATGATTCTTCTTGATCGCAGTAACATTTCCTGCATAATCTGCTGGCTGAGTCTGTTTCATTCAAACCCTTTCCACAAACAAAGGGACACTCCCCTAATTCTATCCATGTAATCAGTATCCCTTGGCATAATCTATTATATAGTTGCAGAGATTCTTCTCAGAAACGCAGCAGGTGATTATGTTTCCAAAGGGTTCAGCAGTTGAAGCGGCGAGACCACTCTACGCATACGTGACTTCATATTGCATGGCAGTGGGCATAGGTGGGGTTCTGTACGTTTCCGGCCATGGTCAGATATGTGCGACCGCGAGAGACTCTATGCTGATCCTTGTCTGGACGTAAAAAGAGTCACAAGAAGCATATGCTGCTAACCATCAATCTAGCTAACGTTATCGCTTATTTATTTCCCATCATCTTTCTGGTACGACTTGCAACTGTTGACTTACAGTTCGTGAATGCATATTTGAAGTGAGGCTACCGACATGCGAGTCTGCATGAGTAGAGGTGGACGGTCTGACGAACTGCTGACTTTTTCTACTCCTAAAACTAATTCTTCTCTTTTGCGGATCAAAATTTATACCCTTTCGAAGTTCATCTGCAACTATACCGCTCAAAGAACTACTTAGTGTGGTCAATGGTCCAGGATGACTCAAGAGACGAGAAAAAGACCGAGCATGTGGAGAAATCGATGATCCTGCACGCGATGGCAAAGTTGAGTAATTTTGACTGCCAACACTACGCAAGCTCGGAGCCGGCTGGTATGAAACGCTCCGTCCGCTCGTAATTTGCTTTCTAGGATTTGAAATAACTTGTGGTAATAACTGTTCCGATATGGCTGTGCGCCAAGGAGGTCTATTCATTGGTCCGTTAGCGTCTTGATCTTCGTCAAGGTTTCCCATGGTCAGAGCGAGTCCAGCGGTAGTTGACTCAGTTGTAAGACCACTTTCAGCCTCATGGTCGACATACTCTTCAGTGTCACCTTCTTTTCTACCGGCTGTTACACAGTATACACCAAAGAAAGTCAACGCACAGCCGATAAAGAATATCAACAATTGCTTTCTGGTGAGTCTTTCAAAGTCTCGATATAATACTGCGCTGCCGATGATGACCGAGATTGTGAACATTACAAATTGGGTGGGTATCACTTGAGTCGCTTCAAACTTTTGTAATGCTCGATTCAAGTACTTGAGTTGCATTATAGCTGAAAGCGCCATGATCGCAACCAAAGCGTAAGTGATTGGAAAAGTGATGATCTTCCATAGACTATTTGACAGTAATGAAGATATTCCTTTGATTGATAAGGCTGTATACGCGCCTATGATATATCATCGTCAGCATATAATTCAACTACATTATCTTTTGACATACCATATAATCCGAGAAGTCCCAGATCAAGTAAGACCGTTCGTTCACCATATTTACCCGCGACATAGGTTATGATAACGATAAGAGTTAGCGTAATGGCTACATATGTCTCAAATTCCCAAGTTGTAGCAAGTTTCCAAATCTTATCTGCATTTAATTTCGGATTACTCGAGTTAGCACTGAGTACGACGGTGACACAGCCAACAATTGCAATAAGTACTCCAACACCATCTCTCCATCTGAATCTTTCATGTAGAAACCATGGCGCAAGCAGACAGTTCGAGACTAAAGCAACAACTCCAAGAGGAGATATGATGGAAGCAGGCGCAAAACCATAGGCTATGAAGTTTCCTCCCTCGCCCAGAAACATGAGTAATACTCCAAGTAACCACCATGGAGAAGAGATGTAGCTAGTGTCTGATGTAGTACTATCGTGAACTTGCTCTTCCTCGCTCTTACGCCTGCCTATCAGCGGTCTTCTTTCTCCATTTCCTAGATCTTCAGAGTGAAGTGCATTATCGCCCGTGTGCTCTCCATCCTGCTCTTCCAAAGCATCTTCATTTCTGGCGTCGTTTAATCGAATATGTGCATAACGTTGTATGTTGAGTGCGAATGATATCAAGACATTGCCGCATATCGCTACGACAATCCCGATAATCGATGCCCACCGATCGGATTTCGGCGAGAGAGCACTGTCATTTATCACCGACAATGTGGATTCGATCAATTGAACAAGACCGTGCATTTTTAATCACCGTGGCAAACATATCCACAATGTCATGTTGCGTCGTTATATAATCAACGTTACTATTACAGCATTGACAAGAAACAAATAGGGCTGAGATCTATATTTTTATAGATCGATAAATATTTTGTTAAATCCAAAGTCCACCAATAAACATTTCTATAGTGTTTGTAATTGTGAACAAAAAATCTCTGAACAAAAGCACTGGGATCAACTGCTATCTGTATTTATTATATGATCAAGTACACACAACCTCTCACCTGCATCGTCTGTACTTTAGTCTCAATTACTCTGCACCACTGTCAGTGAGGGGTTTCTGAACATTCCCCACGAGTTCTCGAATTTGTGGGGCGCAGTAGATAGACTTTCCATCACCCTCATTCGACATCTGTCAAATCATCATCACATTCATCGTATACTCACCAATCTTAGCACGTTCTCATTCCATATTCCTTTTTAAGATCTGATCAAAAAAATGTCATGGAACGGCTTCACAAAAATCGTCAGCCGCGTGACGACCAACGCACTGATAAAAACCGGACACATTGAAAAGACAATCGACCGCGACTTTGAACTCGAAGAACGACGATATAGAGTACTACAAAACGCAGCCACGCGACTACAGAAAGAAGCAAAAGGATATCTAGACTCTTTGCGAGGGATGACTGCTTCTCAAATGCGAATCGCCGAGACGATCGATGCTTTCTACGGAGACGCTGGAGCGAAAGACGGGGTGAGTAGGAGTTATAAACAAGCCGTGGAAGATTTAGATGCAGAAACGATAAAAGCTCTGGACGGACCTTATCGACAAACCGTCCTGGATCCTATTAATAGATTTTGTGCATATTTTGGTGATATTGATGAATGTGAGTTGTGATTTCCAGACATAATGGATAATAGATTAATAAATTAAATATAGGTATAAAGAAGAGAAATGCAAAGCTATTAGATCATGATAGATTACAGAATGCAGTTAGAAAGTTGACAGAAAAGCCTGATAAGGATGCTTCGAAATTACCAGCCGCTCAGAAGGAATTTGAATTAGCAAAGGGGGAATACGGAAAAATCAACGATGTGTTGGCTGCAGAAATACCACAATTGATTGAACTACGTGTACCTTATTTAGATCCAACATTCGAAGCATTGGTCAAGATACAATTACGATTTTGTGCAGAAGCGTATAGTAGAATGGCTCAAGTACAACAATATCTGGATGCAGATACCAGAGATCTATACGCGCAAGGACAATTAGATAACCGAGTCGAGCAAACACTACAAGAGATACGAGATTTGAGCATTGCAGGGACTGTCTAATTACAAATTATTTACTTTTTATTTCTATTGTACATATAATCTATGAATAAATTTTTGATATCAATCAATCTCCACGGCAGTATAATGTGTTTCAGAAGGTTCATTATTTGTTGCTTTCGGACAGAATGAATAGATCGATGATTGAAAGGTATCCCCGTCGAAAAAAACCATGTTTTGAATCGGTTGTTGTCGTTTACCAAGAACATTTATAACATCCTCGGATATTTTACCACCAATGAAAGCTGCCGTTGGACTTATTTCACTTCCAACATTCTGCAAGAAACTCCTTAAAAATTCAGCCTTTAATGTATCATTTGGTAACTGTAGCTCTTCTCGACTTTCAGTTGCAAGAGTTGTAAAAGCAATTAAATCTTCACGAGAGTGAGTAGGGAGTCTGCCGGTAGGACCTTCAACCTTCCACAGAGCCCTGAAAGCGGGTAATAAGGGTGTAATACCCTTCAGACGACGTCTATTCTGTAGTAAATCTTCCGGTAGAGGTGAATTATTTGCGACCTGTAATGACACATATTTTTCACGTTTCGTGATTAATTCGATATGTTTACCATTCTCCGTTCTTTTCGTTACATTAATCACTGATCGCGTAGGTGTCTCTGACGCGATTAGAGTAGATTTGCCAAATTGCTCACGTTCGATAAGATATTCGTGGTCTATTAAATCCGCAAAAATGAAACCATAAAAACCATGAGAACTAGATGCATAAAACGGTCGTTCTACTTTTCGAGTCGCATCATTTATATCTGATAAGATATGGAATGACAAGTCAGTAGCGATAATGATGCCGAAGTTTTGGTAAAAGTCTGGTGATTTCGTGGTGATATTTTCGATATCTGCAATGACCTTGACACGCGGATTCAATTCTTGTAATCTTGGTAGTGCTGCTCGTACTCGATTCGAGCCTACATCAGAGTCACGAAGGAAGTATTGAGCTCCTAGATCGTCTTCTGTGACAGTTTCATGATCGACAATGGTAATTGAGCCAATTCCATTCAGAATTAAATTTTTGGCTATCTCAGTTCCAAGAGCTTTTAGACCGACGAGTAATACATTAGCAGATCGAATACGGTTTTGAGCTTCTAGACCCCAGACACGAATTTGTCTATCGTATAATGCAATCTCATCGGCCGTAATTCCATTATTGTGATTGTGTTCAGGTGAACTTTCATTCACTTGAACGGAGTCCATTAATGGATATGATGATGTTAGTAGATAGTGGATTATTAATTCAATTAATTTCTCTGGTCAATTTGCAAAGTAAAGAACATAGTATAATTAAACCAGAATTGTGAAAATGAGCGCGACACTATCAAAAATAATTAACAAGTCAGTCGTGAAGTTGGTGAACGTGAACCATGATGTAATCTTGAAACAATTAAGCTCGACTCTATCGGGTCGGACCGTTGAGGCATAACTCTATTGTCTTCTCCATCACATGGTGTTTCTCACGTCATCCAGTACATGTGATTCAATCCATCTCTACACCTCTATCTACTATGAGTGACACACGGAACATAGCTTCAATAATAGTGAGAGCATCACACTATGCTATGACTCCTGGCTAACGATGACGAAGCCAGATGCCTTCGACGATCCTCCCGCGAGTGATGGTGTAGATATAATTCATGATGTTCGAAGAATGATTCAAGAAAATCGGACTATACTCTCTGAATTTGAGAACCGAACAAGCATGGCTTCAGGCGATCTATCATCTGCAAGGAGGCGAAGATTGATAAGACCAAGAGATCGCTTATCCCCCACGTATGAACATGAAACGATAAACACAACCATGACCAATCAAGATGATGAAGATAAACCGAGAAGTGCTAAAAGAAGAAAGTTGGATAATTCTACGAATGAAACTTCATCTTTCAGATATGGTAGATACGGACAGATTGAACCGGGTCGGTTAAAATTAAAACTACATAAATGTGACGGCGGCGTCCATGATGAAGGTGGAACGAATGATTATGGACCTCAAAATATACTTAAGCATGATCAGAGTGTTTACAGTTCCAAAGAGCCCTTTTGTAATATCATATTACGACATCACGATGATAGTGCATTTTGCCTTGAAAAGTTGCATTTGATCGGTCCACGTCGAGGCTTCACAGCACGGTGTGTAGCTTTTTATAACAACCTTTTATTAACAAAATAGTACTGATTCATCTTGATGTTAGAGTTCGAAAAGGACATGTATATGTTGGAATGTCTTTTGAAGATTTGGAAGTTGTAGCGGATGAGTCAGAAGCTGACAACGATAAAACGTACGAGGATCATCTAAAATCGTTGGTTGAGAGTATGACAGAAGAAGAGCAACAGGTTGCTTGGTCTGATGGAATTATGGCAGTAATACGTCAAAGGGAGGATCTATCTGAGCCGCAACCTAGTCTAGCCTCATTACGTCTACCACGTCCTCCTCTGCCATCAGCTAATCGTACAAGTAGAAGATATGGCCGGATATGGTCAAATGATAGTGATTGGCCTGCATTACCACCATTACTTCCAGCACGTGGTATTCGGACCCGGATGACTACATCAAGTCTAGAAGAACAACAATTATCGAATGGATTGAATTTATCATATGATTTTGATGATGAAATTGAATGGCCGGAAGATCCCAGCGCCCCTGCTGTTTTAGCCGATAGAGAAAGACGTGAAATCATGGAGAATGATGACGAAGATGACTCTGATGACAATAACATGTATTCATGGCATGCTCGATATCATAATCTTCATCGAACAAGAAGAGTAATTCGAAATGCTTCGATAACACCGCGACAAGCCATTGAATTGAATAGCCTTACGGATTCACGAGAGGAGAAGTCCAAGAGAAAGGTCGATATGAGTAAGTTTACACATGTGCCATTCTCTATCAATGCTGGTCAAAGTAAAGTAGCCATAACATTTGATCCACCAGTGTAAGTCCTCCAATTGAGAATCAAGCATCGGTCGTTGATCCTGTGTTAGATCTGGTACTGCCATTCTACTGCAGATCAAATCTTCTCCATCTTCCGAAAACGTCGACTTGCAGACAGTTATAGCCAAAGGTTATGGACTTCCAAGGTATGCCATATGTACTAGGCATGTGGAATATGGACTGACCCTTGGTAGGTTATTTCCGGCAAAGGAACTGAGATGATATAATCAACGTCTACTTGTGCCTCCAAAGCCTGTACTTGTATGTGTAGAATCTGAAGACGATGAAGTTGCTCCGTTGGAATATCTGGTTTCCTCACTAGCTTCCTGGTTTCGTCCACTTCGACCGGAGGCGTATCGACCTGCCGCATATCCTGCAGCAGCTCCGGCAGCGCCTGTCAACCAAGGGTTTGTACTAGTGGATTTAGCGAATGGATCCTGACTATTATATGGTGGTGGATTGTCATGGTCATCTATGCCTGAATTAGCATATGTATATACGAATAATGAATCTCTACGAATACCATTGTCATTGTCACCTCCATATCCTCCATTAGTTCCACCTTGGTTTCCACGCCTCGCGCCATTTCGTGTACATGCGTTCCAGAACATGGTCAGTATCACACCAATAACGACTGCCATAAAGTTATGATCAGCCTTTGCATCACTATACTCTATTAACAATAACTCACATATATAAGCTAGTATAGTGCTATACGATGTCTTAGTATGACCATATGAGCTGTCACTTCCCACAAATCTGCTTTCACCAATTTCGGACAGCATAAGTCTATATTCAACACCACAGCTTCCCTTTAACACAAACGGATCATCAGCAGAATCATACCCCTCACAAATTACATTTGTAGCGCCTAATTTGTATTCTGCAGGTAATTCTGCTTCACAAGTCCATTGAACATCTTCATCACCATAATCCGTGCCTACGTTCCGACATCGCATGACATCTGGAGTATAACGACACTGCGCATTTCCACCAATACAGCGAAGTTGAGGAATAGCAGGAACTCGGCGATTGGACGTACTTTTTTGTGCGTACAGAGTCAATGTACGAACTTGAGATAATAGAATAGCATCTTTGGGCTTGCTTCCATAACCCATTTTAATTACAATATGAAGTGTGGGAATAAGAAGTCGGGATAAAGGCCAAATTATATTCACATGCTAAACATTGTGCAAGTTACGTCATCTGTTTTTTTCTGCTTCGGTGATCGAGCTCTTTAACAACATCATAGAAAGCCATGAAAGAACGGATAACCTATGCATTACCGTCAGGAGATGAGCAATTGAACCCAGATGATATCAAGGTCACGAAAGATTCCTTGAGTCTACCGGACATCAATGCTGTAAAAGAATGGCGACTGAGCATTGATTTGACGGAACTGGACAAAAAGGTGAATATACTATCGATGATATTATTAATATACATATCCTGATTGGTGAAGCTATCCGAAGCACTTAGAAATCTCCATGATTTACATCTTAGATGGGACAATTACAAGGGTCATGAGAGGATAGCTCCGTTTTACTCCAGGACCACTCCTGGATTTCACGCATTTGTCAGTCCACGAATAAAGGGTCAAATTAGGTAGTTGACAAATTTGATTGTCAAGAAACTTGGACTGATGCTTTACGTAGAAAATCTTGTGAACTATTCGCAGAAGCATTTAAAATTAACATTGACTGTACAGAAAACAAGGTAAATAGATGAAGCTGTAATGGGACGTGTCATCAAGCTAATCGAGTGAAAGACTTTCACAGAGACTGATGTTACCAATGGTCGATTGCATTATTATACAAACCACATAGAACCAAGATTGGTGGATATAATCGAACTCGTGAAAGGGAGTTTCTGTACTACCAAGTCTCAATTTTGTAGTGAAAGACTTGAAGATATTGACACGATCTCTGCATTAACGTTAGACTATAGTTCAAATGCCAATGAAGTATTGATCACTGCTACATGGCCCCTGCAATCTAGGAAAGATGTAGTACGAAAAGTGTCAGTCGATCATCGAGTCGAAGTAGGCATCTTGGCAAGAGAGGAGAACTCTGATACAGAAAAGATTGGCTTGGGAGGGTGGCTCACAGTTCTTGGACAAGACGATAGGCCAAGTATGCTACTATCAGATTCCGATGAATTTTATGAGCTAATGTGTAAAAAGAACCTACTCGATTTGAATTCTTTTCGCGACATCATGACTATTCTACAAGTCACAATGATAGAAATAGCGGTTACTTTGCTCTACGTGCACGCCACCCCAGTGGCTTGCATCCGACTTTGCAGATAGACATCAAAGATATGCGACCAGATGCTCCATCCGATGAATGTAATTTGTATGCTTATTTTACGCTACCTCCTACAGTGTTTATAGATCGCCATCAGTTTTCGGATGAACTATTTCTAAAATCACAAAACCTAGTATCACTTGTGAATATAAGTGGAGATACAGATCTAGAAGCTCCATTGTGGACAAGAAAGCAATGGGGTTCATCAGCGCTGTTTCAAATTGTCAGTCCACCGAACACAATGGACGACTCAACTACTACAGTGAATTTATCGCACGAATGGACGATTAGCATTCCGTTGCACCTTCGATACCTTCCCCCTGGTTATGGTCGGTCGGATAATATCACGGAAAGTATCGGGCAGACCTATATACCGTATCCAGCAGTATTTCGGGCATGTTCTTCTTTGAATGGAGCGAAATTGAGTATTAACCCATTCGATCGTCAACATCTTGGATATGATACGTTATTTAGTCGAGATACAATCTTTTGGCATCTACGTCCAGAGCCACCATCGTCCAGATTGACTTTGAATGACTCTATGAAGTCATATATGGTACCAATCGATGTGCCAATATTGGATATAAGTCGGGTTGATTATGTAGAAACAGGAACCTGTATTGCGGTTCTGTTCGGATTTCTTTGGATATGCTATAAGCTGTTCAAGAGTCTGGCCAATTCGAGATCTGTTCAGAACAGCGTTGTCATAAAAGACAAGAAATTCAAATGAGAAACTGCTTATACTCGGATTTTGATCGTGCTAATGATGATTTGAAAGTGTTGAAGTGAAAGTGAAATGTTGTGCTAGTCCCCGCATTAATATTTGTGAAACTCATAGCGTGACGAAGGTCAGAAAACAATCTATACACAACAGCAAATCCACCAATAAATGTATGCATAGTCTTGATAGAGTAGTAACACAATGCTCTGGCTATTCTGTCATACAATAGAACTACGAATTACGTAGTAACATGTGATGACTCCCACTTCATGTTTGCTATTATTTTACATATACTGACTCGAATCAACTGACAGGACAATCCTCTCTCTTCTCATAATAAACAAAGCCGGCGGATTAATCTACACCCGCAACTTCTCAAGCGGGCTCGAAAAGCTCTCTTCGAACGACTACTTGATCCTCGCCGGTACATTCCACGGAGTCCATGCCATATCCCGCCAACTATGTCCTCCCGATGCATTAAACCCGACCGTAGCGTCCGCAGCACCTCACATATTCGGCGACACTACTAACCAGTCTTCAACAAACTTGCTTTCCTCACAATTCGGCACCGGAGCGGGTGGTGGTGGCGTTGGAGGACAATTGTCGAATAACACCGCTGCTTCGAACAATAATAACAATCCAGTAATTGGACCGCAGAGAAAAGCCAGAGCTTCGGGTATAACGAGTCTGGAGTCAAGTCATATCAGACTGACAGTCTTTGAAACGCCAACGGGAACAAAGTTCTTGTTGTTCACTAGTCCTGAACAGATCAACGTAGAAGGAATAGCGAAGAAATGTTACGAATTATATGCGGTTCACGTCATGGCGAATCCATTCTATAATTTAGAAATGCCGATCAGGGTGGATAAGTTTGAGAGGGAGGTGGGACTGTTTTTGGGCAAGGGTAGTACTTGACGATAATGTATGTAGAATTTATATACCAGTCATTGACCTTGACAATAAAAGGGAATTGGATTAGTGTATTATTTTACAGTAATTACGATAACTATTTATATCTTTGTCTATTGATTGATTAACCAAAAGCAGTTACAAGAATAATGGAAAACCAAAAGGAATGGTAATAGAACAGTCGACGCCATTACGTCTCTCCTTCCAGCTAGCAGATGAAATGAATCTCTCCAATCCACTACCAAACGAACTGTATATTTCCCATCAACTACCAAATTCATTTGTACTGGAACACTAACGTGAGACATTCATCGTGTCGAGACATCTGCTTGTCCTAATCGACTTCAGTCACCACTTAGCAGCAATCATCTCCACATTCCAAACAATCTACACAGCAGTCACATGATTCCTCACAGAGGAAACAACAACATAGAACGGCAAAGCAGCTACCGAGGCAGCCACGATCTTTCTTCTGTTTTACAATTATCGGTTGTTGTTGTTGATAATGCATCTACAACAAGGCGTCAGTCTGTCACTATATTACTGTTGATAATAATGGCAATGCATACATTTTGAGGCGGATATCCTTGAGGCGCATATCCTTGTTGTGGTGGGTATGGTTGTTGATAAACTTGTTGTGGGTATTGTCTGTTTCATAAGTCAGTGAACTATTTTCCGTCTGGGCAAACGATTCCATACTGAGGCTGACCGTAATATCCTTGCGCCGACATGTTGACTTGATTGTTGGGAGACTTCAAAAATCAAGAATGACTTGTAATAATACTCGAATTGATGAATGGAAATTGATCAGTGACGTAGAAAAAAATGGATCACAAAAAACCGCCATTTTGACTATCTCTACGTAAGCAAAAGCGGGGCAAATAGATTGTGTCTGCAAAACAGGATCGGAAGAAAAAGCTTGTCAAAGCTTGGCATGCTTGCGTATGCTTTCACTGAGCCACATTTAGATTTACGAGCCACATATCAATTCCATTACAGCCTTATATATCATAGGTCATACATCGATATCACTGTAATCATATTTCTATTCGATCAAGATATCAGAATATTGCTGGAGGAGTTCTCATTCATTTTTTGTTGAGTCTGAGCTGTAATAGCGAGATTATAATGGAGTATATAGCATGTCATGAGCTAAGTTTTGACCGAGATTGGTACAATTACTCTTTGGATGCTTGTCGCCAATAGTTTACTAAACAATGTCGCATATCAACTTCATCAAAATAGCATTGTTATCGTTAATATAATATAATTAAGCCGTGAAAATCACGTTCTATACTCAGACGCGTGCTGATTAAACTCAAACGCGCTTATAGTATCAAGACCCTGCATTTTGACCCCACTTCTCCACATCTACCCAGCCATTTTTCTTCATGACATCGTGGGGATAGATCTGTGGACCATAGTTATGAACATGATTATATCGTTTCTTTGAGGTTCTGAAACATTTTGTTACCGCTTGGTTGTTTCTTGGACATCGGATCGGTCGTTTCGTAACGGGACACTCGACTTTGAACGACGATTGGTAGATTATATCTATATCAAGCTTCAATTACGAATTCGATATCGAACAGTTTAATTATCTGATCAAGCTCAGACATCCCAATAGTCATTGTTCATTAGTCAATGTAAGAGTAATCGCACACGAAACAATTACTTCACGATTTACGACAGACATTTGTGAAAAGAAACGCATTCACGACCCCAAAAAATTATATTGACGGCCGCTCTGCAGATATTATTCGGAAAGATATAATCCTCGACTTGTAATGAGTACAACAGAATTGTGCCAATCCTGGCAAAACTCGTCACTCGTAGCAGCTTCCATGGAGGATTTTGAATCTACATCCTACACGGCTAGTGTGTCGAGGAGTCCGTCAAGACTACAATTGAAACCGTCAAAAACACCCATCGAGTCGATATACACAGACATGTCAGTCGACAGTCTACAAAACTCTTGGTCACCTCCGGCATGGCGGAAAGCAGGTAGTGGGTGGTTCAAGCAACAGACCGGAACGTCATCTCCTGTACATTCGCGAACAAATTCACCGGTGCGGAACAAAGGTGATTTTGAGGAAGACAATGACATGCAAGATATAGACGATGCAGCAGAAATACCTCTACCTGGAAGTCCTACCAAAGGACGAAGTATAAGTCGAAGTTTGAGTCCTCAACGAAGGAGTGAATCTCCGATGCGACCAGCTGTAATCATATCCCCGCCTTCAATATCATGTCGAACACGATGTACAGAGTCTCCAGAGATCCATCATGTGCGACAAAACAATTGCAAGTTGATCAATATTTGTTTATTGTCACTGTTACTCATTGATTATTATAGATATACGTTTCTCCATGCGTGCAGATGTACAACAAAGGACAGCACCAATAGAAGATGCAATATCGTCAATCAAATCAGGTTATAAACGTGCAACCAAATCTCGATCATCATTATTATTCTCGCTGGCGAGTGCAATGATGGCTATCTTAATATCGAGGTTTCTTTTTCAACAACCATCACCCGGACCCGTACCTGATTTGGTCCGAGTCGCAGGGCTGGCAAAATCATTCGAGCCGTTGATGCATTATAGCGAAAATGGGCATTCTCAAGTCGTAGAGTTAGGAGAAACAGGCGTAGCAGTTTGGGATCTCGGTGAATCTGTCCGGTCGACGAATCTTACTTCTGGTCCTATCATTGTCAAAGAATTAGATGATCTGTCCGATTCTTTAAAAAGTCTTGCTCTGGAACTGACTCGTTTCTTTGCAAATGTCGACGGTGACGTAGACGGGATATTGATAGTCATGGAATGGGCCCAACGAGAACTCAACAAAATCAGCACCCTACCAGAGTCGAAATCGTCGAGGTTGTTCTCCAATCTCCACCTCGCGTTTAGTAAAATCGGCCTGTTGGAAAACCCATGGACAGGTTCTCAAACCGCCGTAGGAAAGCTCGTGCGGGATCTCTTCGGTCCCACATCCCCACAAATAACCAGAGACACGCTCCAACGAACATTCATGGAGTTTCTAGGAGTCTTGGAAGAAAGTATAAACAACGAGCTGACCGCCTCGATCAGTCTCTTTGCGCACTTTGAAGCTATAGATCGCCAGTTCAAGAATCTCCAACGGACCGTCGTGCGCGAAACCGACGCGCAGGAACGGGAAGAGAGTGAAGTCCTGGCGTCCTTGTGGTCGAGAATCATGGGCGCCAACGCCATGACGTTGCGGAAATTCGAAAAGAATAAAGAGTTGTTATCTAGTTTGAGAGGAAGGACGGTTCAGAATAAACTTGTCCTCTCGGATCATAATAGTAGATTGCTACAGTTGAGATCTAATTTGGAAATGTTGAGGAAGAAGCTAGTCAGTCCGTTGGTGAGAAGGAATGGGACGAGTTCGTTGAGTGTGCAGGAGCAGATAAGTGGTCTTCAATGGACTTATATGTCGTTGAGAACGGCGAGAGATGCTCAGAAAGCGAGGATATACGAGATGATTCACGAGGGTAGTATTGGTGGTGGTAGAAGAACGAATTTGTTACGAGGAAATACGGGAGATGACACAATCACTACTGGTATAGCTGATCGATGAAGAAAAATGAAAGTCGACCAGAAAGTTTATCTTCTATATCTATCTTGTTATATACATTTATCATCTTGAATTGTCTATCTATATACATCTATTATGTTTGAATGACGTATCTATATACTCTATATACTCTGTTAACCCTGAGTCATGTATGCAAACATACTTTTATATTTATATACACAATCATTTCGAATCCGTAGCACGTTCAAATATATATTCTCCAGTTTCACCCTCTCCAGCAGTCCATTTAAATCTATTCTTGCCTTCATAGTGAATAACATAAAATGAACCAAACTGAAACCACTCAGGTCTGTTTCTTCTCGCAGCTTCATTATGACTCATCAACCATTCGAATTTGTCTTCATAGTAATGTGCCAAAGGATAAGTTTCCTCCGGGATTTGCTGAAAACATAAAGTCAGACCGTTGTCATTTTTACTGATCTCAATTCTAAAATCAAAATGAGTACATCTAAATAGACCGACGTATTCTTCCAAGTTCCATGATGGTGGAGCATCATTTTCCTTACTCTCGTCTAACTGACGTCTGCGTGCGGGGTAATCGTCCAGACGTCTCTTGACAATTATGTCGGCAATTCTTTCGTAATCGTTCGGTTTCGGAGCGTCAAATATCGCTTCGAGAATGATTTGTGCAGATAAATCTAAAGGGTCGCAAAAACCAGCGGCGTTACCGAGACCGATAATGATTGTTTCCGTATCTGGGATTAAATATATCGAACTCATACTTCCAAACCATAACCCGTAATGATAATAAACCATATGGGATGGGCCATCTTCAAGGATTATAGGCATGTTTTCATCTCCCATATACGATAAATTAATTAACATTCCACTCAAAGAACAAGGTAATTGTGCACAAGTCCAACCGCAACAATATGCTTGAACACCATTTCGAAGCAAATCCGCCGAAGTCTGTTCTGGAACCAAAAGATTATGAGCTTGGAAGATCTTGTTACATTGTTTGAAAGGATTGCCGTCTGTAGAAGTTGAATTGTCCTTTAGTTGAGCCTTGAATGCAGCCAAGAAGGTTGAATATAACTTGAGCATATCATCTATACTACTAATCACTCCATTTGCTCCCTCTTCGAATCCGTCATGGTATGTCGGTAGATCATCTATCTTGAATGGTCTCATATCATCCAGAATTCCGTGTGGAACCGCTTGATTCGAAGTTCTTTTCCCATCCCAAACACGAGTATTTTTTAGACCCAAAGGATCGAAGAATCTTTCTTGTAAAAATTTATGAAAAGGTTGTCCGGAAATCTTCTCGACCAATATACATATAATTCCATAAGCGGTATTGTTGTAGATAAATGAACTGCGAGGATTTCCAACTCGATCACTTCGGTTCCAGAATTCGACCGTTTGATCTTTCTCGAGTAAAAATCGGCTTTGACATGCCAGAGAGTAGATTGTAGAATGTGATGATCTCATAGACATTAGATCGACTGCCGTCATTGCTTGTTCAAGATCGTCACGTCCTTCAGCAAAGTCAGGAAGAGTCTTTTTGATAGCTTCGTCCCAATCTGCCTTTCCTTCTTCTACAAGACTGGCAAAAGCCGCAACGGTGAGAGCTTTTGTGAGTGAGTTGAGAGAAAAGATTGTGTCGGCTTCGACGGGTAGATTCTGCTCTACATCTCTTTGACCAAGACAGTACTTGTACACGACCTCTCCCTTGTGAACGACTCCAATTGCCGAACCAGGAATCCCTGATTTTTTCCGTATCGCGTCAAGTCGAGGCTCGATAGCCTTTAAAGCCTCTTGTATTGATTTCTCTGGCATACTGGAAGTTGGAAATCTATAACGATTGTCAAGCGAATGTAGAAGGAAACAAATGTACAAAAAAAAGAATTGATAATCAGAAATAAGAACATAAAACACAATAAATATTTTTTTTCTCGGTACGAATAATAACAATAATCAACAGTCCATTCAACTTGACACGGACCGAGTCATGATTAACCCACCGCTCTCAAATGAGGTTAGCGTGTCTAATCCTTCAGCTGTATTACGTCAGATATGGTTCTTCTATTTTGCCTTAATTTGGAGGGGTAATTTTTCATCAAATTCAGGACCGGTATTTTTTATGTCAGTATATCCAATTTTCGATATAGCAATATTTGTGTCATGTCATAGGCTGTAAGTAACGACATCAGGAAGTAAATCTGATACCATAAATGGTTGTTAGTGACAAAGTTCCGATCATCCTGGGAAACTTTGAAATCCTAAAATTATAAAAATTTTGGAGTTACAAATTTTACTTGGGTACTACTACCGCATCCGGAAAAATAGAAAACCATGGATCCGCGATACACAAGCACTGTAAACCTGTCATCGAAAATTGGCTGTAGGAACTCGCTGTGGAGAACTTGCGAATGCGAGAATGAATTCTGCATCACCGCAAAGTCAGACTGTCGGTCTGCAACACGTTGTTTTTGAGTATCATTACTGTTTATAAGCTGTCCTGATGTCGGACGCTCATCTGTATCGCTATGCATATGTGTCAACCTAGTCCTGCTTTTTCATTCCCCGACTACCAGATGATTAGCCCATCAAGTCAAGACAGCCAGATAGAAGCCACAGAACAGAATTTGCCAGATGATGTCATGAGAAACGAATGAATCGTCAATTTCGTGTAGACGCGTTTATCGCGATATGACTTCCCGCTCGCTCAGCCATTATTCTGGCATTAATGTCCGCTCTACATCCGTAATTTAGTGACATTGTACCTAGATTGCTACTCGACCTGATGATATCTAGTATCATTGTTTTGGTTATCGATAACTTACGCTTTATAAAATATCCTCAATACACGAGGTGAGAAATTCTAGCAAGCCTCTTGGCGTCTGGGCATTTTTCTAGCTTTCAGTTCATAATATTAATTACTTGTCCTGCGCACCTCAAGAAACATACATACATCTTCGCATCCTGGTCAATCATGCGTAAGTCTATGATTTCTATTCATTGTCAGTCTTTATAGCACCAATATAAACTAAAAAATTTCCGTTGTATCAGCATCAGCAAGTGTAAATTTCCGCTCTCTTTTCAATCGTCAAGGTCGACCTCCTACGTCCAACTCGGCCCGAAATTCTCCAAGCACCGAGCGCAGTCCTCTAATCAATAGTCAAAATCCGGCTGGTGAATCTCATGGTATCGTAGATCGAATCACGGGAAGAAATGGACAGGAACCGCTATGGGAAGACGACCGGTCATTCGTGCGCTGGCCTGCAATTATACTGCACAAAACATGGCAGGTGTTGGCCAGTAATTACGTCAACGTGCTGCTTGTATTCGTACCTGCAGGTATAATATTAGGAATGATTGGTGCGGATCCAATCGCCGTGTTTGTTGTAAATTTCTTGGCTATAATACCTCTGGCTGCGCTGTTGAGTTTTGCTACAGAGGAAATAAGTGTAAAACTCGGTCAGACTTTGGGAGGATTGATGAATGCTACCTTTGGAAATGCTGTCGAACTGATCGTAAGTGAAACAATCATTGAAATATGAATTTGCATCTGATATTTGATGTCAGGTCTCTATTGTCGCACTTCGGGATAATCAGATTCGAATCGTGCAAGCAAGTATGCTGGGCAGTATATTATCCAACATCCTTCTCGTCTTGGGATGTTGCTTCATCGCAGGCGGATTCAGATATTCGGAACAAACTTTCAACTCCACAGTCGCGTCTACAATGTCATCTTTAATGGCTGTAGCGTCTGCATCATTAATCATACCCGCGACTTTATACGCAGCTATTTCAAATTCCAAATCCGATGCAAAGTCAGATGATAACATCCTGATACTATCTCACGGCACCGCTATAATTCTATTGATTCTATATGTCCTCTATCTCGTCTTTCAACTCAAAACTCACGCCAAGCTATTCGACGAAGAACAATCATCATCCCAATCATCCGACTCCAACCAAGATGACTCTTCACATCAAGAAGAAGGACAAATCCTGTCTCCGATAGCGGCGACTGCAGTTCTAGTCATTGTCACGATCCTAGTCTCCATATGTGCAGATTATCTCGTAGGTTCTATAGGATCTATAGTTGAAAGAACCGGTATTTCACGCACGTTTATCGGTTTGATTCTTCTGCCTATCGTAGGTAATGCAGCAGAACACGTCACTGCAGTCGTAGTAGCGTATAAAGACAAGATGGACCTCGCTATCGCCGTTGCCATAGGTTCATCGATGCAAATCGCTCTGTTTGTCACTCCTGCGTTGGTCTTACTAGGCTGGGCACTTGGTAAACCAATGACGTTGCACTTTCAAATGTTCGAGACGGTCGTGTTTTTCGTGGCAGTCTTGGTCGTCAATTATTTGATTCAAGATGGAAAGAGTAATTACCTCGAAGGAGCAATGTGTCTGGGAACTTATATAATCATTGCGTTGGCATTTTATGTCTATCCAGATGACGCGTCGAGTGCACCAGGAGTTGTGTGGAGTTATATGACTGATTCATTTCATGCAATAATGTAAAATATTAGATGACGAGATTGTAGACTTGATTGGTTATATATTTCATTATCGATATTCATGACTCATTTACTACTTGAAAGATTGTTGCTTTACATGCTAATAAACAAGAGATTGAGAAACTAATGCTGTGACCATTCTATAGTGTTCAAATCAACACCTTCCTGCACTAATTCCCACAAAGGTGACAGTTCTCTCAGGAACTCTACTCTCTCTTTGACAGCTTTGAGAACATAATCCACTTCATCAGTTGTAGTGAACCTGCCAATTCCGAATCGAATACTAGAGTGAGCACTTTCGTCTGAATTGCCCAACGCACGAAGAACGTAACTTGGTTCGAGAGACGCAGAAGTACACGCGGAGCCAGATGACAAAGCTATATCTTTCAAAGCCATGAGAAGAGATTCACCTTCGACATAGGCGAAAGATACATTGACGCAACCTGGATAATGATGCGTTGGACTACCGTTGAGTGTAGTATGATCCAAAGCCAATAGACCTGACTTTAGACGATTTGATAGAAAGGATATGCGTTTGGAATCATACTATTCATTTAATATTGAGTCAGAACAGGTTCATAACGATGAAAAATGGAAAAATGAATGGAAATATAATCTAAAAATCAGAACCCCTGCTTTGTTACAGCATATTTTGGTTCACGCTTGTCACGGCGTGTAGCTCAGAAAGCCATGCATGTATAGCATATAATCATATTCTTGAAAGAAAAACAATAAAAGAAATTAAATGACTGACCTCTAGTTCATCTTGAGCAATTCTAGCAGCTTCACCAAATCCAATTGCCAAAGGTGCAGGAAGAGTACCACTTCGAAGACCTCTTTCTTGTCCTCCACCAGAGATTAACGGATCTAATCTAACTCTTGGTCTTCGTCGTACGTAACATGCTCCAATACCCTTTGGTCCATATATTTTATGGGCAGAAATTGACATTAGATCAACATTCATCTTGTTCACATCAATAGGTATTTTACCAACTGCTTGGGCTGCATCAGTGTGGAAAAATATCTTTTTACTTCGACACATTCGTCCAATCTCTTCCATAGGTTGTACTACACCGATTTCATTATTGACGGTCATTATACTGACTAGCATTGTTTCGGGCCTCATAGCTGCTTCTAATTCCTCAAGACTTATTCGTCCGTCTTGGCCTACACTCAAATATGTCACTTGAAATCCTTCGTCTTGCAAATGACGACAAGAATCCAAAACACATTTGTGTTCAGTCTGACATGTTATTATGTGATTTTTTTTGCCTGCACGTTTGAAAAACCGTGCGACGCCTTTGATAGACATGTTATTAGATTCAGTGGCGCCTGATGTAAAGATAATTTCCTTTGTATCAGCACCGATCAAGCGTGCAATCTTTTCTCGAGCTTCTTCTACAGCTTTGTCTGTTTCCCAACCATAAGCATGCGTTCGACTGTGTGGATTGCCATATTGCCCGGTCAAGAACGGTAACATTGCATCCAATACTCTTGGATCTGTCGGCGTAGTCGCTTGCATATCAAGATATATCGGTCTTTGACCTTGATCCATTACTGTGGCTTGTTTAAGGATGCCTGCTGTGGGTGAGAGCATTGCATCTGCACTTAATCCGGGTGCAGCCGGCATACTTGCATCTTTTGAGTTTATGCCGGTCTGTCGAAGAAAAGAATCATGATCGGCTTTGATGGTCTGATCAAGACTTATTGTTGCCTGTTTTGGTGTTGTGGATGAAACATAATTTCTTTGCTGTATGGAGAGATTTCTTGGAGCAGGTCTTGTGCAGAAACATTTTGGACATTGCCGTAAAGCCCGTCGGGCTAATTGTGGCGCCACTTGAGACATTCACTCCTCCTGAAGTATGAATCTCGGTTATTTTATTCCGTTATAGTCCTCAAGAATCTAATTTTATTGAGAAAGTGAAGCGGCAAATTTATTAATGATCATCCTCCGATTACATTACGGGAAGAAAATTATCGAAGCTCTTTCTAGCCCAAAAGTCTTGGCAATTTTTAGTTATGTCCAATGACGTTATATGTGTTCGAACTGGACCCCTCTATAATAATCCTCAATACATCTTCAAGTCAGGCCTTCCGATTATGCTCATTCATAGCACTTAGTTATGTGTAACGGCCTGCGCATTCAAATAGGACCATATTTTTGCTTCAGATTTCCAAATCCGTGCATACTCGCCGTCAACTAAAACATCTGACTTTTCTCTACAATTCATAGACTTCACTATAACAAGCACATATTCGGGTTTATATTTGCACGATAGAGTCGCTCAAAGCCCATATACACTTGCCCAACATGTCCTTTAAAGGCTTGACAAAAGGATTTTACCGAGCACCGCAACAAATTCGTCAAAAATTCAACCTTGGAGAGATTACAAAAGATGCTGTTTATATTGATGCAGAACGGAGGTTTGCAGAACTGGAAAAGGAAACAAAAAAGTTACATGAGGAGTCTCAAAAGTAAAGAGTAGTCAAAGAATGATATTATAAGAGTACTAATCGATTTATAGATATTTCAATGCGATAAATGCCATGTTGGATCATCAAATAGAATTTGCAAAGGCTTGTGCTGAGATATATAGCCCGATCTCGGGCCGTATGTCTGATCCTGATTCTTATGTAGTGGATGGTAATCCAGAGGGTATTGCGGCATGTGAAGAATATGAAAAAATCGTCAATGAATTAAAGGTCTCTTTGCAACCAGAATTAGAAATGATAGAATCACGAATTGTTAAGCCTGCCGACGAACTACTCGAAATAATCAAGCAAGTACGAAAGACTGCTTCCAAGCGGGATCACAAACAACTTGATTACGACCGACATCAGGCGACCTTGAAGAAATTACAGGATAAAAAGGACAAGGATTTAAAGGATGAGAAAGCATTATACAAGGCTGAAGCTGATATGGAAGTATCCACTCAAGATTATGAACATTTCAACAATCTTCTAAAGACTGAATTACCACAATTGTTCAGACTTGAAAAGCAATTCATACAACCACTCTTTCAATCTTTCTATTTTATGCAATTAAACGTCTTTTATACTTTACATGAACGCATGCAAGGGATTGATATTGGTTATTTCAATCTGGTGGATGCTATAGAATCTGCTTTTGAAGCCAAGAGAGGAGACGTACAGCAAAAAGTCGAAGCTTTGACAATTGTACAGTACAAGACAAAAGGACTTGGTCGATCTGCAAGTAAATATGGGAATGGAAACAAACTAATCACATCTGGAACCTCAACGAGTGCTGTACCAGCTATTGAAGCTTCCCCAAGTACTACAAGTACGCCTATCAGGTCAGCTCCACCTCCTTATAGTGCTATTTCAGATACTAGTAGTCCTGTAGTTGCCAGTCCTGCGACTAGTCTAGCTAAATTCTCCCAATTAGCCGCATCAAAGGCTGCTCCTCCTCCACCGAAACCAAAACCCGAAAGACTAGCTGCTTCGACTGCTGGAGTAGAGACTGTGACTGCTTTGTATGATTATGAAGCACAGGCAGAGGGCGATTTGAGTTTTGTTACTGGTGAAGTCATTGAAATCGTCAATCGAACACAGAATGTCAATGAATGGTGGCATGGTAAGATTGGTACTAGACAAGGACAATTCCCAGGTAACTCATCTGCTCAATATCACTTGTCATGTTATTGTACTGACAAGAAAACAGGTAATTATGTAAAATTAAACGCATAAAAAGAGATGAATCATTGGAGTAAAATATTCATGCATGATATTGATACAACTAATTATAGAACTGTACATAAAAACATGACCACTCGTGTTTGAAAATTCTTGTATACAATACATTATTATATTAACTTCTCATCAACCTTTACATTCTGGTCAATTTCCACACTCGTCTTTCCTTCTACCGAGTAAATTGAATCACTCACGACACTTGCCCTCTTGTCACTTACATCAGTATGACCCTCTCTTTCTAAAGCCTGAACAATATCACCTTTTAAACCTAGAGGATCCTTTGTCGGCGCCCATCGTCCCAATACATTCCCATCTTTCCCCACCAGAAACTTTTCAAAATTCCACGCCGTTCTCCGTATCCCAAGCACGCCTCTCTTCTGACTCTGCATCCACTTCCACACCGGCTCCGCGGCATCACCATTAACATCCGTCTTTGCCAGAACGGTGAAACTGACTCCGTAATTCACCATGCAGAATTCTTGAATCTCATCATCGCTTCCTGGAGATTGTGACCCGAATTGATTACACGGTATGCCCAACATGACGAACTGGTCTTTATAACTCGACGAGAGGGATTTGTAGATTGTTTCGAGGGCGGTGAGTTGGGGTGTTAGACCGCATTTCGACGCTATGTTTACTAGTAAGACGACTTTGTTTCGATATTGCGATAGGGGATGAGGAAGGCCTTTTTCTAGAAGTAGTAGTAGCGTTAGTTAAATACATAAATGACGAGATAGAAGAGTGGGACGTACTGTCTGTGGGAGAAAAGTCGTAGAATGTTTGTTGAGAAGATGAAGTAGACGATATGGAAGCCGAGGAGACTACAGATCCATTCCTAGACATTTTTAATCTTGGACTCGTAGAATAGATTCGTTGATTGAGATGTATACTCGTCGATGGTAAGAATCGGTTTGTCAGAAGTGAAAATGGAGAAAATATAGTCGTTCTACACCCTCCGTAATAAATCGGAGATATACACATGATTTACTTTTCACAAGCCTCGCTTGAGACACACCCAACTCAAAAGCATGGTATAGAGTTGAGGCAATTTCGCGTCAATAGGAGGTGACATGTGACGTGAAAGTTAACTTGACTATACGAGATTTGTGATTACGTCATCGATCCAACTCGAACTCTGAGATGATGAACGCAGCGTGGCAGATCGGCACGTTCAGTGCTCGGATATAGTGCTCGGATATGCATAAATTTATTCCACTGTATTTCTATAAATAAATCCATGTTGATATGGTCATTGATTACATCATGTGCACATTATAATAGGACATCTTATAAACCTACCATTCCGAAAGTCAATCTCGCCTCATCGCTAAGTGATATGATAAGCAAAGCACATTCGCGGAACATGATTTGAAGCTTAGCAATCAACTGAAGCAATCAAAACATATTAACAATCAAAACATTTTATGGTATTTGAATCGATATATCAAGGCCTTTAAAGTAATGAAACAAAGAAAAGATGAAATGAACAAAAGATAACATATTATGTACCGACTTTATTTATATTCCCATCCTCCGTATCTTCATGCTTATTAATCTCGATTGTCGGCACTACAAGTCCTGTTCCGTTAACTCCTATCCCACCAATACTCGCTTCCCTCTCTCTTTTTACGTCTCTTGCCTTTGCATTTTCCATCTCCAGCTCCACTACTCTCCTTATCCTCTCCGGTTTCGACGTCGGGAACCATCGTTGTACAACCCTTCCTTCCGAATTCACGAGATACTTTTCGAAATTCCACCACGTCCTTCTACCAAACCATCCCATTCTTTGTTTCTTCAACCAATCCCATAATGGATCTACTTCCGGTCCATTAACATCAATCTTTCCAAGAACGGGAAACGTCACGCCTTGATTCGCTAGCGCCGAGGTCTGATTATTTTGATTATTCTGACCATTTTGATTATTTTGATTGTTTTGTTTTTCATCCGCCGCTACGCCATCTGTATTGACCGACTCTTGCTCGGGTTTTTTCCCAAACTGATCGCATGGAAACGCCAAGATCGTAAAATTAGACGTGGAAGACGTAGTCGGGTCTGTAAAGAAGCTGTACAACTTCTCAAGCCCTTCTATCTGCTTGAGAGAAAAATGTCCTTCAGACGGGATATTTACCAAGAGTATGATTTTGCCACGGTGTTCGTTCAAGTCGTATACGTTTCCTTTTTCTAATAGGGCACGAGAATTAATTAAATCAATGCGTCAATGTTGTTGTCAAGTTGGACGGAAGGGGGTTGTGACGTACTGTCTTTGGGCGTAAAGTCGTAGAATGTTTTGGTATTAGTAGAGCTTGTCACCATTCTGCTACATCTACTGTATCCAAGAAAGATTGTGTTACTGAAACGTCAATCATTGAACGTGTTATTAAGGACTGTTGCAGAGCCATGATTTTTACAAATGAAGCCTCAACGGTCAAACAATATGCAATGCAGAGCGTTTATTATTTTAAGAGTTTGTTTTAAGCGAAGAGTCCAATCAGAATAAACCTTGTATAGGTAGCTCTGATCATGCAGTATCCTGATATCAAAAGGAATGAGATCCTTTATATATTTGATACAGAACTTGACCAGCACAATCTAAAATCCGAAATATTTAATGGTCAAGATAAAAATAACGCTATGTAATAAGCATATGCAAATATGCAATCTATGCAGATATAATATAACAATACTCGACAAGATCGTCGATGAATAACTTTTTTATACAGATTAAAAAGCCCAAGATCCTCTTCGAGGTGCTGCACCCCACGGTACAGTTTGTACTTTGACCATACTCTTCTCCTGTCTAGACCATTCTCGTATATAAAGCTTCATAGCTCGCCATCTAGCACATTTACTTGGTTCAAAATCTTGACTGTGTCCATCATTTCTACCTTGAAAGTCTTCCCCGATCCGTATATATCCTTTCGGACTAGCTTTTGCGAGTATATCGTCTTGTCGTAATACAGAGATGGGTATTCGCGTGATTTTGGATAATTCGTTATCAAACGGTCGAGCCAAACTTGGATATCCTAATGATAAATAATTATACACTTGAGTTACGAATGAGTCGGGGTCTTCTTCGTCAGATACGATATCGCTATCGCTGTCAACATCCTGGGGAACGCGAGGACTAAGACTAGTCTTTTCCTTGGAAGATGCCAAAGGACCGAGACATGTCAATGGTGCCGAGCCAAATCTTATAGGAGCTGGTGGTCTTAGAGATGCATGCTCAAGCACAAGATCCGTGAGTTCATTTACTGGAGAGGTCGGTAGAGTCGGAGCTGGCGCAGGTGTACATAATCCAGATGCCAACTGCGCTAGACGATCATCTGGGGAATCACCTTTTTCGATTGCACAAAAGCCTCCCCACAATCCTTTTATAGAATCTTCTCTCGAAGGCGGTTGAGTATGATTGGCCCATAGACCTGTACTCGATACGGAATGAGCATCATCATCATTTAAAACCTGGTTACGTAAAACCTCGGATCCCTGAGTAATATCAAATCTTGCAGGTTCTGGCGATTGTGATCGCGGAAACACAATCTCAGCACCTAGCATTGGAGGTCTAGCAGATCTACGCATCTGTTGTAATTCAGAATGTATATTAGCGACCAAACCTCTTGGTAAAGGCAAAGGCGAATTCCACCAAGGTGAAGGTCCTCTAGACATTTGAGCATCTAATTTTGATTTTGCCAAAGCCTCGTGATGTTTCTTCATCTCTACAAGATCCCAATCTATCTTTGCAGTGTCCTGCCTCCAAGCCTGAGGTTTCATTTTGACAAGATCTTCATCATCTTCATGACCTTCCCAAGTCGATGGTCTATCTTCAAGCGCCGCTACTTCACTATCATTGTCGTCGTTGTCTACATAATGTTCCACAGGCTCATGGTAATCTGAATTGGGAAAAGCAGCCAGTGCCTGGTCTCGTATTCTCTGCTCTTCTCGTCTGACCTTTAAAGTCCATAAATACTGACTAAAGGTCTTATCTGGTGCTGGCCAAGCCTTTTTCGTCGGATTGATAGATGATGTTGATGTATTAGAAGTAGGAATTGTTGTGACCGATAATTGTGCAGGTTTTGGGACTCTCTCTGGACTTTCCGAATCGCACTGATCGCTTTCTGAACTATCAATTGTCTCCAAATCCGGTGCTAAGAATGAATGTGACCGTACACTACCAGGTGAACCGGTCCTTTCTCGTCTTCTTTCGTATGCCCTCGGCATACGCCTTTTGAATTCCGCACAAGTGAAGATTGGTTCTCCGCTCGCGTCTATCATGTGCCCTGGTGTGACATCTGTACGGAACTTGTCATCCATTTGTACCCATCCGCTCGACGAATTTCTACGTCGCGATCGTGTATCAATCAATTGTGGCGACCATTTCCTAGGTGGTGGCTTGTATTTGATGTTTTTCGGTAGTTCGGCCGGTGTTTCATCCAATTCCGAGTCTCTTCTCGAGGGCATCCGATTTGGTTTTCTATGATATCTAGACGTGGTTTCCACCGGTTGAGGTGCAAAACGACTCTTTGGCTTCTTGCCGGCTTTCTCTTCTGGACTTTGAGAACTCTTTAAGGACATTTCAATCGGTTCTACAGCGAATTTGCGAGGAATACGCGTTGCCTCTTTCTTCTCGTCTTTCTTCTCATCTTTCTTCCCATCTTTCTTCTCATCTTTCTTATCATCTTTCTTCTCATCTTTCTTTATCTGTCTTTGTGATTGTTCTATAGGTTCTATGGCAAACTTCCTGGGCTTCTTCGCCTTTGGAGATGTTGAAGAGACAGCCTTCTCATTCAGATTTATCCCATCGCGATGTTCTTCATTTTGATTAGATGTTGAAGGATAATCTTGTTGTGCTACCGGAGATGGCGTTTTTGGCTCATCGACGCTATCAAGACTGCTCGAGGCTTTCCCCGTGCTACTTGTGGTCTCGTCACCATCATGGGAGACAGCTTCTGGCCTTTTCGATGTATTCAACCTTACTGTCGTTTCGACAAGTTCTGGAATAAACTTTCTTTTTGGTACATCTTGTGCCATATGTGAGATCGAAACGAATAAACTTCAATGATCCTCTCCGTCGTCATACATCGAAAATATCTCTTGTGACACCCAAAATGCAATTGTCTCACTTAGTGATGTTGTGTTACGAAAGCTCGGACCTGTCTGTTGCGTAGATGAATGAATTTGTTTATCTCTCCTTTGCTCTGTGATAAAATATCACGCTTTTCTTGACAGGTCGTAGTTGAAGTTCAGAAACGAGATATGTGCGGAATTATAGGCCGAGTAAGAAAGAAAAGAAGGATGCTACCGTAATCTCATGCCTGAACGCTTCTGCCCTCTCTAGTATCTATGATGAATCATGAATTTCTATATTGTTCACCGATATATTTCTAGTCGTGGGGACCCGTTGTTTGACAGTGGTCTGTCTGCCCATGGGGTCCAAACCTTATTTAAATTCTTCGTCCGATTACGGCCCGTGATAGTTTTACACTTGCTGTCATTTGTGTCGTTTGGCATAACTTACAACACTACATATTGACTAACAAAAAGCTGCTTAAAACTATATCGATGCATACATGACGACTAGCTTAGATTCACGAACGTATGTGTACTATCCAATTTGGCCAACATTCCAGTCAAGTCTCTGACATATCAAACTTGAGATCATCACCAAGTGATGTGGAAAATGTACTCGAGTTTAATTGAGTTCACTTGAGTGATGTATTTCCTCAAAGCAGTAAGTCATCTCGAGCAGTCATCTCTTCTATTATGCTACGACTTGTGAATTTGTCATCGTCTATCATCCTCTATGCTCTGTTATCATATTATAGAACCTTCCAATTGTTGAAATGCCCGTACTCAATCTTATAGACTGTAGCGTCCACCTCGGCTCGAGTCCAGACAGACTGCAAGAAGTCTTCACCTCATATGGTAACAGTAGAACAGAATGTTATGTGTGCTCCGTGGGAAATGATATGACCTTCTCGGTCAAATGTAAAACCACAGGCTTCATTGGTCAAGGCATAGCAGCGTTCGTTTTTCTTGACGGTGTTTATCAAGCGAATCGGAACCAGCTTGGTGTTCATTCAGTCAATCAAAGGGATAGTACCTCGGTCGAGTTCATCTTCAGACAAAAAGAAGAATGGGATAGACGTGAAGGTACAATCATTGGGCGAGAATGGAAATTTTCGGACCTAGATACAGGCACGTCAATCCTGATGTTGATTAGTGTAGAAGACATCTAATGTTCATTCCAGTTTCGGAGCAGAGTAGCACAGCAGACATGTCTATTCTTGGTAACCTTGGCACGATTGAAGTCGTTATTCTGCGCTGCAAGGGATCGAGTAGTAGTCGGGTAAATGCTACAGATGTACGTGATGCGACGACTATTCGCAGACCTACCCGTCAGAGTTACGAGCGAATCCACACAGCAGTCGATCATTCACGCCGCTCATCAGTATTGAATTACAAACCGACCGAGACAAGATCATCCTCGAAGTCGAAAAACGACGAGATGACGTATACGGCCTGGAAAGCTTCTAAAACCGACCAGACAGGTCCAGCGATAGTCGGGCTTAAATCATACTGGAGCCAATGGAATCCCGAATCCACTGAATACAACGACGAACAAAATACTGCAAGCAGAATCAAGAAATTGCGTGATCCTTACTCCACGGATGCTTATCAGTCAGCGAAAATATGTGCGCAATTTGCGTCGAATTGTGGTGTAAATGCAAAGGCTACTACAGGCAAGGGTGCAAGATATATGATCCCAAGGGCTACGCCAGAATATATCGATGACATGACAGCTCCGTATGCCATATTTACCTTTTATTATAGAAGTCATGCTTTTCTGAGCAATGCCATACAAGCAATGTCTTATGCGGATCCTGCTCCTGCGACTAAAATCGCAGTCCCTGAAGCTGAACCTTCACAACCTGCTACAGCCATGAACCCAATTTCCACAACCACGAATGACGCTAATTTTAAGAATACGTCTGATAATACTTCGGCATCGAAAAGTGTCGAGATATCGACCAATCAACAACAAGGCGAAACTAAATGGACGACTGTTGAAGATGATCCTGTCAAGTTAATTGAGGCGCCGTGGGCGGGGAAGGATCCGCTGGTAGATCAGGGTGTTCCATGGTAAGATATTGTGTATGACCTGCAAGAAAAGTCATGTTTTGTGTAATGATGAACGAACGTGAACTAGTTACGGTAACAATTTGTAATCGACAAAATATATAGAGTTTCGGCCAAGACATGAATCTCGATTCTTGACTAGAGGTCTTAATTCCAACCCAACGTAATCTTCTTGCTATAATAATAAGTTTCATGTGATAAAAAGTGTCGCATGAGTCAAAGGGGTCCACCAACAAGAAACGAAACCTTTGCTCATCTCCACCAGCATCATTCTGCATCAGCATACCGTTGTTCGCATCTTCAAAATTCAGCACATCTACTTTCCCCGCCTTGAGGGTACCGGTTCTAGCAATTATCAAGTTACAGCCTTGGCCAACTCCATTAATTATTATTCGTCATCAGAACTTGTGCGAAACTGTATCCAACTGTCCAAACGTATAGAACCACACTCCTTGCATACAATCACTTAGACTAGCTTCGACAAGCTTGACAAAGACAATAACAAATCAAGTTTAGAATCCTGAGTTTTTTACAGAATCTACCAAGCAATAGAATTTACGTCGTTACAGCTGCTCAACAGGTTGTGACCATACAAGAGGAGGCAGAATCAGTCATATAGCAAGATGGTGGATACAGACGGATCACAAGGGCCGACTTGGAAATTCACACAGTATGTCGTAATCCAAAATATCTCCCATTTCAATGAATACCTTCCATTTCAATAAATACCTCCCATTTCAATAAATGCAGGGCGATATACAGACCGCTTCAAATGAACCTGCCGATGCCATGAACTCCATCACTTTGATCGGAAGATGTATTTGTGGGGCAGCAAGGAATTTACTGATAATGTTATTCATAGATGCTTTGGCGATAAAGGCGATGTTGAAGATATAACAGAAGGTATGTCTAGAATCACCTCGAACTGATTCATTTATCACTAATCACATGAATCAGCCGATATAATCTCGACCGTGGAATTTGACCAAACGGGAAATTACTTAGCCACAGGTGACAAAGGAGGACGGGTGGTGCTTTTCGAGCGGAATGAGAGCGTAGGTTTCTAGGTCTCTGTCTCAAAGAGCACAAGTCTCACAAATTTATAGAAGAAAACATGCGAATACAAATTCCACACGGAGTTCCAGTCACACGAGCCGGAATTTGATTATCTCAAATCATTAGAAATTGAAGAGAAGATAAACAAAATAAAATGGTGTAGGAGACAAAATCTTTCTCATTATCTTTTATCGACAAATGACAAGACTATAAAATTATGGAAAGTGTTTGAAAAGAGCTTAAAAGTGGTTGCAGAAAACAATCTATCACAAGATCTCACACCGGCAGGCGTTGGATCGGCAAATGGTGGTGGACCACCTGTCAGGCATGCTAATCATACCGTCCGAAATATTGCAGATCTCAAGTTTCCTAGAATGACCCACCATGATACCGTCATTGCCGCAGTACCTCGAAAGGTATATGCAAATGCTCATGCATACCATATAAATAGTATATCACCGAATAGCGATGGCGAAACATTTATTAGTAGTGATGATTTGCGAGTGAATTTATGGAATTTGAACATACAAGACCAAAGCTTCAACATTGTGGATATCAAACCTGCAAACATGGAAGAGCTTACAGAAGTTATAACAGCAGCAGAGTTCCACCCGTCGAGTTGTAATGTTTTTATGTATGCCAGTTCAAAAGGAACCATAAAATTAGCAGATATGCGAGAAAGTGCTTTGTGCGATGCACATTCAAAGCGTAAGCAATTCTGTTTCAAGTTTATAGTCGTAGTAGCTAATAAAGTCTTCACAGAGTTTGAACAAGAAGAAGATCCTTCAGCACGATCATTCTTTTCGGAAATCATTTCTTCAATATCAGACGTACGATTTTCACATGATGGTCGATATATTTTGTCACGAGATTACCTAACAGTGAAGATTTGGGATGTAAAAATGGAAAATAGACCAGTCAAGACGATTCCGATACATGAACATCTACGACCTCGACTATGTGATACGTACGAAAATGATTCCATCTTTGACAAGTTTGAAGTTGTATTTTCTGGAGATGGAAAGAATGTGATGACAGGATCATATAACAATAATTTCATGATTTACCCCTCGGAAGAGGGCAAAGATACAGAAGTTGTGTTGCAAGCAGATAAGAGTGCGTTCAAGGCAAAGAAAATTGGTGTTCCGACGCCAATTAATACTGCTACAAGTCCGGTTGGAAAGGATGGCAAGAAGAATAGTAGAGCAAATAGTCCAGCAGGTCAAAATGCTCGTATGAGGAAGGAAACAGATGCAGATCAACTTGACTTTAACAAGAAGATTTTACACATGAGTTGGCATCCATTCGAGGATAGCATTGCCATTGCTGCCACTAATAATGTAAGCAAACTTCTATCTTCTTTTATTAGGTCATAGTTTACTAATATCTATCTAGCTATTTGTATTTTCGGCGTTATAGAAGGAATAACAGATGTCCTGCATTTCTGTTTGTGAAATTAAGACGGTACAAAGTCAGACAGCGATGCTCGACTTGTATCATGACAGCGATGATGTTGTAGACATGGACAATTATAGAAAATCAAAGCAAGCATGTTGATCATTGCCCGGGTTTTATTTTGTATTACTGTAGTCAACCATATGATAGATTAGTGAAAATCGTGATAAATAATGTCGAATGCAGTCAGTCAGATTAATAAGTCAGTATTCTGTTGCTCCCAACCATATAATGATTCAAATAAAACATGACTAATAACGTCAATTGAAGTGAACTAGGATCATAATATTTCAACGTCGGTGCTTTTTATTTCATTTAACCTTGTATTTCTCCTTCACCATTGGAAATGCAATATTTTGGATAATGATCTGAAATTGACTCGAGGTGGTTAGGTAGTGATACGATTACCAAATCAACGTCATGATTGAACAGCTCGGTATCGCTAGTTTAGTCTTTGGAGGCTGTTGTGCAAATGTGAGTGATATTAACCATTCGTCTTGTAGACGAGAAGTGTTGCTGATCTAGATAGGTATTTGCATTGGAAGGTATACTAAAGTAAGTAAAGGTGTTTGATTGTTATATTCGTCGTTATTCGAATTCTAATCCAGTCTTTCTTGATGATAGACAACTACCTGACAGTGGTATGTATAAACTATATACATCTGACTGCATCTTTCTTTACAATCTTTCCATATTTCTGCTATTTTCTGATACTATAGCTTTGCTCAGGCATTCTCATCACATTTGTCCAATTCGCTTTCATAGCTCTCGTATCTTCCACAACTCAACTATTTTCATCTCGAGAAAGTGCATCTCAAAATAGAAAACGTATTCCATTCAAAGTATGGATCCAGATGGCGTTTCTTCTCGTCGCAGTAAACCTCCTTAATAACTGGGCATTTGCGTTTCACATTTCAGTTCCCGTACATATCATATTACGATCATTTGGTCCCGCATGGGCAATGTTGGCGAAATACGTCAAGCATAACAAAACGTACACAAAGATGCAGATAGTCAGCGTGGGTATTCTTAGCGTTGGTATTCTAGTCAGTGCATGGGCGGACGGACAGTTGAAATCGAAATCCAAAAATCAAAACCCGTCTCGATCAACGACTTCCACTTCTGATGATACTTCTGCATCTCAGACCTCAAACTCTCTCTCTCCTTTCTTGTCCGGTATCTCTATCCTCCTCCTCGCTCAGATCTTGGCTGCTTATCAAGGTCTATATACCGAGGAGATCTTCTCGACTTATTCCGCTTCTGCATCTGATACATTGTTCTTTACTCATTTGTTCGCTTTACCATTCTTTCTACCATTAAAATCTACAATATCGTCACAATACTCGGCTTTACTGTCAACTCCGAGTATAGGAACGTATAAATCTTTCTGGTCATCGTATCTTATTGATCTATTGCCTAGAGATGTTGTCTTTCGATTAGCAGATGTATCTACTGGACTGATTAATCTTGCTATAAATGCAGTCACGCAGTTGGTTTGTATAGCTGGAGTCAATCTATTAGCTAGTAAATCTTCAGCCGTTACTGTGACTGTAGTTTTGAATGTGAGAAAGTTGGTCAGTTTTGTACTAAGTACGTTGTTATTTGGACATCAACTGAGTCTAGAAATGGGTATTGGGGCAGGTTTGGTGTTTCTAGGAGGAGCATTGTATGGGTGGGAAAGTAACAGAAGCAGTCAGAAGCAAAAGATGAATTCGAAAGATAAAAAGGAGAGTTGAATATTAAATGGTTTCATTTACGCTATGCTACTACATATAATGCATTAAAATACAATAGAACATCCTGAAAAGGGTATGTAATAGGTCATTCTACTTGACTGGTTTCCTACCGTCAAGTGCACCTCTCAAAACACCCCTTTCGGCTTCTAATCCCGCAATACGTCCTTGGAGTTCTGATATTTTTGCTTCTCGAGTTTTTAATGCCGCGCGAACCATGTCTCTACCTTTTACTACTCCCGAGATACGCAATTCATATCGATCAAGTAATGTTTTCATATCCTTCATTATCGGATCGGGTAATTTCTGAGGTGATGAATTTAAAAGTGATATAACGTCTTTTGTTAATTCTACACCGAGAGACGTGCTTGATGATGAATTATGAACGCTAAATGGTGTCACTAATCCATTGAGTGTCGATGATTTGTCAGATGGTGTTATAGAATCAACACGTGAATTGACATCTCGAAACCGAACCGGTGTTGGTGTCACATCTCCTTCGTTAGTTATCGTATGATTAGGCTTTTTAGGATCAGTATATCCTGGTGTTGGCAATTGGGGTACCACTCTATCTTCCACCGTCACCGTCTTTGCACCTGCACATCCTCCCAGTGGTGCATTTACATCTTTCGACACAACAACAGCATCATTATCTAACCACGGTAACCGTCTCGAATTAGTCACTGGAGTGACATATCCCTCTCCCACCGCAGTCTTCTTCCGCGGCGTTTCCAAATTCCCACCATCAATACTTTTGAAAGAGCCATCACTGGCAGTACTATCCGAACCATCATCATCGGAACCTCGTCTCTTTCTCTTTCGTTTGTTTTCTCTCCGTTTAACAGTAGCGGAAGTCGCCTCGCTGGTTTTATTACTCAACACAACTTCCATCTCCCTCCTATCAGCGTCTTCTTTCCACAAGAAAAATCCACATCGTCGGTCTCCGTGGCCGTAACTTCTCCCTCGTCGGGGTCCGCCGAAATTATCATCCACGCCGATAATATTTTTCCCTTCAGTCGTGGGACTAGGCGGTCGTCCTTGGCATGTATAGAACCATCGACCGTGATTAGGACCTGGTTTTTTTACTTTGAAGTGTTCAGCTGGAAGCCGCGGGGTGACGGGACAGTCGCAGTGCCATTGTGAGTTTTGAAACAGGCCAGATAGGGGTTTTGAAGGGGAGGTGTCAGAGGTAGGAGGTGTGGTTGACATGTGAGAAATAAATATACATATGGTGACTTACGAAATAATAATCACATCATCTCAGGATGGATTGATTATAGATGTGGCTGGAATCTTTTTGAGAGATTTACCGTTTTGTGTAATGCGGGGTAACGGTGGGCAAGTGGCTGTAAGAATGTGGCTAATCATATTACATTCCATAACTACAGTACAAGATAGTTATGATAGCAGATGTTATAAAATAACACAGAGGTAATCTAGCGTCGGTTCAAGGGCGGTTCAGTAAGAATAAAGACTTTGTTCGGTTTTGGCTTGTAAGGAGGGATAGTGATGTCATTTAGTAAATTACAGCAAGACAGCTACACTTGTGTTCCGTCCCTGATTCAACATCATTTGAGGAACAAACGGTTAACAACTTAATTCTTAAATTGCTCATCACAATGTCCATGAGTAACGGGTGTAACAAGATTAACAACATAACCGATAATCCATCAATATCCACTCTCGAAACGTATTATCGCTTAGATACCCATGCCCGATATTTTGTCGTATCCACATTCATGCATAAACATTCTTGCCAACACATGACATAACCTCTCCAAACCACTTTGCAGTACATGTACCAAGTAATAAAAAAGTCATGTCGTCATTATTGTTAATAAAAATTTTGGCGTAAAGAGGGGTAAATTATCTTGCAGTTCACAAAAAAAGCATTGACATTAACTGTTTCGGCAATCATAAACTGTCTTGGACTGTCACGTCAACCATTAAAACACCAATAGAAATAATGATGATGATCATAATGCGTACCGAGTAATTATCAAAAAACGATGACGATTAGATTTTACTCCTCCAAAAAAGGTTACCTACCCAATTTCCCAAGCTTTCACCATTTAGAATTCAGGGGACCGTAGACCATGCTTCTATTTATAGTCCATGTTACCACGCATGGATGTAAAACGCTTCCAATTCGTTACATTTTAGCGTTGAAATATCCTGGTACGCCCACAATTTTGTGGGTCTCAATCGTGGGGGATCGAGCAAGTACCGAGATTTGTCTCAATTGGCCCCTCCCGTTCTGTCGATCACCATTGTGAATATGTATGTGGCTTGAAATCTGATCCACCCAGAGGGCCCGGGGAAACTAAAAGTCATGACGTCTTCATGGTGTCATTAATGCTTTCTGAAACGTCATTTGATGAGCGGGTGAGATGAAGAGGGGTAAGTTGGCGGTGAATGGAATGTCTATATAAGGTCGGATGTATGCCCTCCTTCAAGCATTATTTTTCCCATCTTCAATCAATACCTTTTATATCATAAATCAATCTTCAAACTACTTTATTAATCATGTCTGATTACAAGCCAACTGGTATGTTGTGTATCTTCTATGGTTGAATTTATATGTGATACTTACAAGATTGATAGAGCACGACGGTCTCCGCCAGGATGGACAGCCAGATAAACGTGTCGGAACTGGTGTCTTCAATGGAGGAGATCCTAAAGAATTGGGCGCCAAAGGTGGTAAAGCATCAGGCGGTTCTGGCGAATCAGATGATAGCAGCAACAGCACAGGTGGTGATTATAAGCCCACGGAGAATAACGGCCTCAAGAAGGATGGTACTCCAGACGGCCGCGTAAACAACTCTGGTTCTCCAACCACTGGCGACAGCGGTGCTGCCCTTTCTTCCAATTCCAGCGATGATGATCCATCATCTGGTGACAGCGGTGCTGCCACCTCAGGTGGTGACTACAAGCCCACGGAGCATGACGGTCTGAAGCAGGACGGTACACCAGATCGCCGTGTCAAGGGTAATAACTAAATCCATGTATATAATAGCATATAACTGAATGATACCATTTATCGAAAGATAATCTATTTCCCATCCTTCAGAATGATACCACTTATCGAAAGATAATTTGCTTCCCATCCTTCAATAACTATTTGATACCACTCGGGTTATTATATCGTGCTTGCGAAGTATTGCTCTGATCATACATCACACTCATCTAACAACATCGAGAAAATGTGTGCTCATGATTGCGTTTTCTACAAACCCCGCTCAAGGACCGAGCAACCGTTGTTGTCGATGGTGAGTTCAATTCGAGGCAGATAACGTCACATAGTCAAACAAGCTGATGCATACGCTGATCGATTGATTTCACAACGTCTGCATTGCCATGTGAGTGTCCGCGAGGTTGTACACTCAAAAGTAAAGAAACGTATAAAAATGGAACGTGCCATGCATTATTCAACCTATACACATTGTTCCGACCAAGAGTTTTTATTAATATACGATTCTACGGTCTTTTATTTCTTCTCATTATCAAACCCATGCACATTCCCACCATCTAAACTCGCAGTCGAAGCAGAAACCGCAGATCTCATATCATTAGGACTAATCGCACTACTACTCTCCCTCCTTTGACTACTGACTACACCAGGAAACAATCTCGGCTCGAGATTCCCCGATGAGATTTCCGAGGCATTCGTCCTCGTTGGGAGTTTCGTAGGACTATTTTCGATATTATCACGTTTGTTTTGCGAAAAGATACCCATTTTACTTTCCGAAAAGATACTCATTTTGACAGGTGGAATGGGAGTCGATGCGGGAATGACGGTAGTGCTTAGTTGTGTCTTTGGACTACTTGCTTCGACGTCCGCGTCATAGTCTCCTTTATTTTCATTTTGAGCAAGTTGGGTCTGGTGATTATTCGAGGTTATGATTCTAGGATTGAGATTCGCGTCAACGAGTAATCCGTCCGGAGGCTGTGCGGCAAGTGTATATTTCTCGACCATTGCTCGTTCCATAACTAGTGTCTCATGACGAAATGCCTCTCTTATGTTGGGCACATTACATCTAGAAACATCGTTTCCTTTCACGCCAGGTAACATCCAATCTTTTCCCAGCCATCGCTTTTTCATTTCAGATTCGAAACCAGATTGTAGGACGCTGTGCTTTGCCAACTCACACATGTCAATTGGACTCAGTTTGTAAATTTGAGCTGCGACGGCGTATTCTTCCATAAGTGGCTCTTTTGTATAAGCAAACTGTAAAGGATCATCAGTGGATAGAGATACGTTCAGACCACGCTTGAAATACTGTAGAAAAGGGTTCCTTTCATATGTCAAAAAGAGAGCATTGTTCGACAATGGAGACATGGCTACTCCTATTTGTTCCATAAAGAATATATATTGTAAAAAGGGGACTTTTCGGAGAAGTAGACCGTGAGAGATGGAATGACAACATAGAGTAGCAGAGGCTAAATGATCTGGATCACCTGCTTCACCACAGTGTGGTCGAAAGAGAAATGTATTGTATCCACGTTGTTTTCTCCATACATTTAGACTGACCATGTTTGCAAAGATGTAATATATCCAATAACTGTATGGTGGATTATCCTTGTTATTCCATAACTTTGGCAGGGGAAATTTACGAAAGAATCTTCTCTCCGTCTTACTTTCGTCATCGACAGAGTCAAAACCGATGACTCGTTGTAAAAAGATATGTAATTTAGGATGAGATGCTGGGTTCTTAGTTGCTTCAAATAACGGTTGGAATAGATTGACGATGATATTTTCAAAAGACTCTATATCTCCAGCAGCCTTGAAAACATCATACAACCTTGGAATTTGAATTAACCATCTTACATTTGGAGAAAATAATTTATTATCAACAACCCAAGCAGCCAATTTATCCCATTCATAAAGATTCAAAGCATATATAGAAACGCGCCATTCAACCATTTGGTATTTACTGGATTCGAGATCAGATATGACTTCTCTCGTGATTTCTGCTAAATATCTCCCTTTGAGAAAGTTATTCGTTTTTAAGAATATTGTCCTTAGTCGTGATTCCCCGACGGGATTATATTTGAGATTGAATTTATCGAAACGGTGGAATGAATCTGTATGAGCATGCATATCCAAAGTGTCAATACTCAGATCATATGCTGTTAGATTTATACTTTCAAACACTTCTCTCAAAGTGAGATGTTTGCCATCGCGGAAAAGTACTACTTCATCAGGACTTTTCTTCATCTTATATTTAATAAATCGTAGTAAATGTTTCTGGTTCATACACGCTGAATGATGAACGTGTGTATCTACTTTTCGAACATTATAAAAATCTCTATGAGGTACAGTTTTTGTATCTGCAACTTCTTGGTATTCATTCAACAAGACGTAGAGGTTGAATTTGCCTTCCAAGTATTGTAATCTTCTAAAAGCAAAGGATTTTGTCGGGCCATCGCTCGAGATATTTAATAATGTCTCTAGGTCCATGTAAAATTCTCGGATTGTTGGCACATGCACTATCGGAGTATCCAATTCCATACTTTTGCTATTCTCATAAACTTGATATACACCAGCATCGTCAAGTCTGAATGTATACTCTGACTCTTCCGGCATTTTATCCAATTCACTTTCGTCAAAATCTCCTCCAATATCCTGCCCCATCTTTCTCGGTGCTTTTTCATTTTCATCCACAACAGAAGCAGTCATTGGTTCTGGAACATCATCGCCGTTGTTCTGATTTCTTTCATAATTCTCACCCCAAACTGGTCTGGGTGGAGGTGGATATATTCTCCAGCCAGGTTCATCTTTTGGATTATCCGTCAAACCTTGCAAGGACAATCTAATATATTTATGCCGTATATCCAGTATTTTCTGTATATTTGAAAAGATGGCAGTCAGTTCAGCAGTCACTTTACCATCACTTGCTGCAAAACCTCCCGTACTATTACCCTGGCCGAATCCCGCTCCTGCACCGTGTATCCCTTCTTTTTCAAGTAGAGGTTTACTCTCGTGTGGTAGATCGGGATGCATATTGTGACTTCTAGCCTGCTCATCTGCCAATAAATACGGATCTAACCCTTTTGTGGCGTCTCCGTCAAGAGCACTACCCGACGCCATGTTTGGCATTTGTATATGCGCCGCTTCAGGATCTTTATCCGGATCTGCCAGTCCTGTCGGCGGAACGATCCTACATAACGACTCTTGCACATCAAAAGCACTGGCCGGAGTTGATATACTAATTCTACTCGTCACACTGGCTTTTCTACTCAGGTCTCTATGTTTGATGATTGGAGAATTCGATCCATCTCCATCCCCTCGTTGTCTTTGGTAGAATTGTTTCGCTTCGTTATGTGTCATTGCTTTGTCGAGAGTAGCGCTATAATGCGTCGTCCTTCGTTGTCTGTCTCGTAACAAAACTCCTTCTTGTTCGTCGTTGTCGAGACTACTATTTCCTCCGACTGAATATACAGCTGCAGTATCGTTTCTCCCAGAGGATGATGCGCCAGAGTCAGGTACCAGACTTTGCGATAGGGAGAGTGCTGCAAGCGGCGACGTGCCCAGATCATCTCGCTCCGGATCTAGTTCTGATGCAGACGACTCGTAAACATCTTCATGTTCCGAATCGGAATCATGTCCGGATACGTTTTTAGGCCGTAGTCGGCTCGAACACATGGATTATATTTCTTCTAGGGTGAAAAATGATGCCAAGTAGTAATAAGCGCGATCTTTATCGGTCGGCGAAAGGTAGCTTAGGTAGATTGGTAGAACTAATATCCAATACGTCTAATCACATATTTGAATATCGAAGGAGGAAAAATTAACAAGCTTTAGAGTTTCGATGAGCGTTCGCATATTCCAGGGATGCGAGACCATCAACTTTATGATTTTGTTTATTCTTCACATATATCTTGGTCTATCTATATGATAAGATGAGGGCCGTCATTTCCGTGCTATTGGCAATCAAGTTGATGATGACTGTACGTGAAATGATTCCGTCAATGTCAATATTAGGCATTCACATCACCACGTTAGACAATTAATACATGTTCATAACAGAAGTATGTATTCTACTTTTTGCACAAGATGGTATATATCATGTAAATTATGTATTTAGTCTCGAAATACCACTACTATATTATACTATAATATACTATATAGATATGTCTATGCTGAACTGAAAGAAAAAAAATGCCAAAGAAAATGCCCAAATTTAATTGCTATAGATTTATCCTATGCAAATGATAATGATGATGATGAAATGCGAAAGCAAATGCTTTTTGTTTTAATGCTCATGCTAAAAGTCTTGGCTCATATTAGTATCGTCTTCTCATATTTTATGTCATTAAGCATTATAAGCAAACCAACGACGTCGCTTTGTAGGCGGCCTAGGGGTTGCTGCTGCGGCAGTATCGTAACTGTCGGATTGCCAGGGTAGACTACCTACGCGTGACGCAGATGTTCCGGCTGCGGTAGTTGCAGCATAAATGCCACCGTTATTCTGGGTTGTGGTTGGAGAAGTTTGTGCATATACGGTTTGTAGGGTCGTACTAGCGGTCAAAGTCGGTGAAGATGAAGGTGGTTTTGCATAAACACTGGGTGTTGATGGAGTGGGTGTAGCTGTGCATAGTTTCGACTTTATAACAGTGACGGTGACTACTGGAGGAGTGGTATAAATGATTGCAGATGCTGTTTTGGGACTTACGGGTGTGCTGCTGTCAGGAGTAGCATATCGATCTACTTTGGACGTGTTTTCATATTCTTGTGAAGTAGATGCGGTATTTGTGTTTTGATCCTGGTTATAATCTCCTGGACGTGTGTTCCCATTGTTATATTGATCGGGACGCCTATGTTTCTGATGTTTTGATGGTGTTGGAGTTGGTTGTTCATATGGAGTCGCGTCTGAAGTAGTGCCTGGATATCCATTATCATCTGAACTAGCAGCATATCCATTCATACTTGATGAACCGGCAGCATATGGATCCGCAGTTGATGAACCGGCACCATATGGATTCGCAGTTGATGAACCGGCACCATATGGATTCGCAGTTGATGAACCGGCACCATATGGATTCATACTTGATGAACCAGTGTTTGTAGGACCATATACATTCATGCTTGATGAACCAGTGTTTGTAGGACCATATACATTCATGCTTGATGAACCAGTGTTTGTAGTACCGGTAGTCGGAGTACCAGTAGCACTCTTTGTCACTGTTACAGACGGATTGGGTGTAGTCGATAACAGCGATATATTTTCTTCCAAACCAGATACATCCGTATATCTGTACCCCGCCGCAGGACGACCATTAATAACGGTAACTTCCTTAATAGTCATTATAGATCCACCTTGAGGAACCGATAACGGCTGCTCCCATGGTGTCCAAGTGTCAACCAGTAAACCCAATCGGATAGTCATTGGAGTCTGCGGCCATTTCCGACCTCTAGATATAGTATCTAACCTTGTAGCCGATCTACGAAGGTCTCCGTCAAGATACCAATTAATATATTCCTTAGTCCACGAAATAGAGTAATTGTGAAACATTTGTTGGTGATTGGCATCCGTTACATTCACCCGATTTTCACCATTCGGAGCAGTATTTCGTCCAGAATAGTCTGTAAAAGCCAAGTTCTGCCAAGATCCATAAGTCGAGTAATCTATCTCGTCGAGATCGTCCGAGCCGAGTATGAAAGCACTGATTACACCTGTACCGAGCGCACTTTTCATCACGACACTGATTGAACCTTCTAATATATAATATGAACTCTGTAATATTGGCGTATCTTGCGCCGTCAAGACTGTTAGTTCTGCACCATTTGCACCGTATGTTATTCCCTTTCCGCTCGATAGCCAAAGGCCGTCTTTCGACGCTCCTTTTGTGAAATCGATATAATCTTTTGCTTTGTTCAACCCTATAACATCAGGACAGTCTTTAGCAGTCGGGTCGCATTGCGTCGATATACCCCTTACACCTTGTATCGTTAAAAGTAACGTCGCAAATGCAGTATATAACCTTTGAGATATCATTGTAAAGTTCTATGTATGTAAAGAAAATGACAAAGGAAAGATGAGAAAGCTGCTAACAATAAAACCAAACCGGCAAGAAATGTTAGACGAGGACAAACCGATTGGGATATAGAAGAAATCGAGGAAATGGTGGCAGTGGCAGCAATGTGGAAATGTAAATGGTGGAAGAAAATGTGGGAAAAAAGGGAATGATGTTGGGAAAGTTTGGGAAAAGGAAAAAGGTTGGAAGAGGTGCCATATGAACAAAGCTCGGTACAGACATTTGACGTGAGGCTGTACCAAACATTCATACCGACGCTTGTCCGAATATGGCAAGGTGTCGGGAGCTGTTTATAGATCAGGCTGCATGATGAGGAAAATGTGTGGGCGAATGAGCCAACGAGGTGGGGGGGAAAAAACTCTGGCTTGTCATTCTGCCATGCGGATTTGACACGTTAAGAGTATCTAATAATTCGATATGATCATCAAGGACATGATTTAGGGTATACCTTGTTTATCAGTAACTTATAGTGTAGAATATAAAATGTGGTTTCGTATGTATCAAAATTCAAAAGCAGCGAATCCTGCATCCTTTCATAGCAGAATCGAAATCCTTCTACTATACAATTGTCAAGATAGTACGATTTGAACAACATGATTTGCACCGCGACTGAGTTGAATACAGTAGCAGTCGGTTATAAATGAATGACTTGCATTGAGAAATGATAGCTGCGACTGGTGGAAATTTAGAAGATAACTCAAGTTGATTGAAACAAGTTAGTTACAATAGTTATGCTATTTATGTAAAGTCCAAAAAGAGTTTATGATTGAAATTATAACAAAGAAATAAATTGAACAAGTCGCTTCACGAACGACGACCAAGGCCTCGCATTTGATATCCTTGGAGGGGAATATGATCCAGCCTTTTTCTATAAGACTTTTTTGTTGGTGCAGCGGCCGTGTTAGAGCACGCACTTATCGTCTTTGTGACTGTGACAAGACGGCTTGGGTGTGATCCTGGCTTTCCCGTGGGCTCGTAACCAGCGTTATTAGTTTTACTATGTTTTTTAGGTGTCCGAGTACTTCCACTACCATGATTTTGGCCAGTGTACGGTGATGTAGTATTCCAGCCGTAAGAGTGTTGAGTCGGTGTGAAGGAAGGTCGAATTTCACTTGGAGATGTTCTTGTGTACTGCGGCGGATTAAAGGCGGTTGCAGAAGTATTTTGAGTTGCTGGGTATGGATTGGCTATCCCCGGAGAAGTCGGGGACGATGCTGAACCTGATTTAGACAATGATGGGGCAGGAGGTGCCAACGAATCGTGTGCTGCGTTAGTCGATGTGGGTGTTGTTGTGGGTGTTGTTGTGGGTGTTGTTGTGGGTGTTGTTGTGGGTGT